>Ga0114978_10000116_pt1 | contig 63884 bp, 65 predicted proteins | sample S_140212_EF_Meta_FD_87027 | JGI IMG/M metagenome (GOLD analysis project Ga0114978, IMG submission 87027) | Freshwater microbial communities from Lake Simoncouche, Canada to study carbon cycling - S_140212_EF_MetaG | ecosystem: Environmental > Aquatic > Freshwater > Lake | place: Lake...
GCAATTGAAATAGCAATTGAAATGGCAGGCGATATGAGCGAAGCAACAATCGGCAGTTTTGTGGACGGTAAGCCCTTGGTGGGCGGTGGTGATGCCTTTGTGTCGCTCAACCCGGCCACTGGTGCGGTGCTGGCGCAGTTGCGCGACGCCGACGCAGCCGATGTGGACGCGGCGGTAGCCGCTGCGCAAGCAGGCTTTGCAGTCTGGTCTGCCCTTAGCGCCACCGAGCGCGGGCGCATCTTGCGCCGTGCCGCCGAGCTGCTGCGCAGCCGCAACGACGAGCTCGCCGCCCTTGAAGTGCAAGACTGCGGCAAGCCCATCCAGGAAGCCCTGGTGGTGGACGTGATAAGCGGCGCCGACTGCATTGAATACTTCGCCGGTGCCGCCGCCACGCTGACGGGTCAGCAATACCCCCTGAAGAATGCGTTTGCCTACACCCGCAAGGAGCCGCTTGGCGTGTGCGTGGGCATTGGCGCCTGGAACTACCCCTTGCAAATCGCTTGCTGGAAATCTGCCCCGGCGCTGGCCGCAGGCAACGCCATGATTTTCAAACCCTCCGAGCTGACCCCAGCAACCGCCGTCAAGCTGGCCGAGATTTACCTCGAGGCTGGTGTGCCCCCGGGCGTGTTCAACGTGCTGCAAGGCCGGGGCACCACCGGCGCCATGCTGGCGGCCCACGAAGGCGTGGCCAAAGTGTCGGTCACTGGCTCGGTGTCCACCGGCAAGAAGGTAATGCAAACGGCTGCGGGCACCCTAAAGCGCGTGACCATGGAGCTAGGCGGCAAATCGCCTCTGGTGATATTTGACGATGCAGATCTGGAGCAGGCAGTGGCCGCCGCCATGATGGGCAACTTTTATACGCAGGGCGAGGTGTGCACCAACTGCACCCGCGTATTCGTGCAGCGCGGCATCGCTGACAAATTCCTCGCTCGCCTGAAAGAACGCACACTGCTGCTGCGCGTGGGCAACCCGATGGACCCCGAGACTGAAGTGGGCGCGCTCATCTCAGAGGCGCACACCACCAAAGTGATGGACTACATCGCCAGCGGGGTGTCCGAAGGCGCCACGCTGGTGTGTGGCGGCAGCCGAGTAGCGGTAGATGGCCTGGGCAGCAACTTTGTGGCGCCCACTATCTTTGCTGATTGCACCGACACCATGCGCATCGTGCGCGAGGAGATTTTTGGCCCGGTGCTGTCCATGTTGACTTTTGACACCGAAGAAGAGGCTGTTGCCCGCGCCAACAATTCCCGCTTTGGTTTGGCCGCTGGCGTGTTCACCACTAATTTGCAAAAAGGCCACCGCGTGGCGGGCAAATTGAAGGCGGGCATTTGCTGGATCAACAACTACAACATCACGCCTATTGAGATGCCCTTTGGCGGCGCAGGCGAGTCGGGTATTGGTTCCGAGAACAGCATGGTCGCCTTTGACCATTACACCCAGCTCAAAACGGTGTACGTCGAGTTGGGCGAGGTTTGGACGGGTTACCGTTGATTGCTTGATGGCGTTCACCCATTTATTGCCACCCAAGTACGTTTTTCGGATGCTTAGGAATTCAGTCACTGGCGGACGCAGGGCGCCATGGCAATCAGCTCCGTTCGTGTCCTGCGCCCTGCGGGCTCCCCCTTTGCCTCACTGCGCTGAGTGCCATACCGCCCTGCGTCAGCAAGCACGGTTGGCGTGCCAAGGCAATTCAGGCACGCCGATCCAAGGTATTGCAGACGCGGTTCCTCAAGGTAGTTCAATTACGAGGCACCAAGGCAACTCATCTATGGCGCGCCAATATCGCAGGATGCCGAGGCAGCCGGGGTGGACGGCGCAGCGAGGTAAAGGGGGAGCCCGCAGGGCGGCGGACACGAGTGGAGCCGTCCACCCCGGCTCCCTCGGCGTACAAAACCATCCAGACATGCCAGTACACCAGACCAAACACTTTCGATAGAGCCACAATCAACACATGCAAACAGAATATGACTACATCATCGTGGGTGCCGGATCAGCCGGTTGCGTGCTGGCCAACCGACTGACCGAAGACGCCGAAGTGCAAGTGCTGCTGATCGAGGCCGGTGGTAACGACCACAGCATCTTTATTCACATGCCCTCGGCCCTGTCCTACCCCATGGCCAACAAAAAGTACACCTGGATGTACGAGTCCGAGCCGGAGCCGTACATGAACAACCGGCGCATCCACTGCCCGCGCGGCAAGGTCATTGGCGGCTCCTCGTCCATCAACGGCATGGTCTACATTCGGGGCAACGCGCTCGACTACGAGGGCTGGGCCTTGCAAAATGGCATGGAAGACTGGTCTTACGCGCACTGCCTGCCCTACTTCAAGAAGTCCGAGACGCGCGCCAAGGGCAGTGACGCCTACCGGGGCGTTGGCGGCCCTCTGAATGTGAGCACCGGCGCGGGCCGCAACCCCTTGTACAGCGCCTTTATTGACGCGGGTAAGCAGGCCGGCTACCCCATCACGAAGGACATGAACGGATACCAGCAAGAGGGACTGGGGGTCATGGACATGACCACGCACAAAGGCCGGCGCTGGAGCACCGCCATGGCCTATTTGCGCCCGGCGCTCAAGCGCAAGAACCTTACATTGCAAAAAAACAGCTTCGTCGCCCGCGTGGTGACTGAAGGCCCTGCGGGCAACCCGCGCGCGGTGGGAGTGGAGCTCTTAAACGACGGCCAGGCGCAGCAGTTTCGCGCCCGGCGCGAGGTGATTTTGTCGGGCGGCGCCATCAATTCGCCGCAGCTTTTGCAGCTCTCAGGTATTGGCAACCCGGCCGACTTGCAGGCCCTGGGTCTGGATGTGGTTGCACCGCTGCGTGGCGTGGGCGAAAACCTGCAAGACCACCTGGAAACCTATGTGCAATACGCCTGCACCCAGCCCATCACCCTGTATTCGGCCATGAGCCCACTGGCCAAACTCAAGATCGGCATCGAATGGATCTTGTTTGGCAGCGGCCTGGGCGCCACCAACCACTTTGAGTCGGGCGGCTTTATCCGCAGCGAAGCCGGAGTCAAGCAGCCCGATTTGCAGTACCACTTTTTGCCTATGGCGGTGCGCTACGACGGCAACTCGCCTGCCAGTTGCCACGGCTTTCAGGCCCATGTGGGCCCCATGCGCCCCACCAGTCGCGGTCACGTCAAGCTCAACAGTGCCGATCCGCTGCAGGCACCGCGCATATTGTTCAACTACATGGGCACCGAGCAAGACCGCCGCGAAATGCGCGCCGGGGTGCGCCTGACGCGCGAAATCTTTGCCCAGCACGCGTTTGATGAATTCCGGGGCGAAGAGATGTCGCCAGGCCCGCAGGTGCAAACCGACGCCGAAATCGACGAACACATCCGCAACAGCGCCGAGACCGCCTACCACCCCAGTGGCACCTGCCGCATGGGCACGGACGCCTTGGCCGTGACCGACCCGCAAGGCAGGGTGCACGGCGTGCGCGGTCTGCGCGTGGTGGACGCGTCCATCATGCCTTTGATCGTGAGTGGCAATCTCAACGTTCCCACCATCATGATGGCTGAAAAAATCGCCGACCTCATTCGTGGCCATACGCCGCTGCCCGCCTCGGACGCGCCGTATTTCGTCCACCTGAACTGGGAAACGCAGCAGCGCTAGGGGCGCATAGCGTGCTTTTTGCGTCGCTGCGCTAAACTCTGACGCTTCCGAGGAGCGTTGCAGTTCATGTTGATGAACGAGGCTCGGAGCGGCTGGCGCAATACCGGTCGGATGTAACGGCGCTCACCCACGCAATTGGTGCGGTGAGTGCAGGTTTTTCTAGCCCCCGCTGCGTGGTCATCCCTTTTATCGATGAGTGAGCCATGACGACCCTAGTTTCTTCGCCTGTTCAAGACACTTCCAGCAACCGATTCACCCATTTGTTGGCCACCCGGCCTTGGCTGCTGGCCGATGGCGCCACTGGCAGCAACCTGTTTGACGTAGGCCTGATGTCGGGAGACGCGCCCGAACTGTGGAATACCGAGCACCCCGAACGCATCACCAAGCTGCACCAAGATTTTGTGGACGCGGGCGCCGACATCATTCTGACCAACAGCTTTGGCGGCACCGTCTACCGCCTCAAGCTGCATAACGCCCAGGGCCGCATGGCCGAGCTCAACACGCGCGCCGCACAAATCGCCCGCCAGGTGGCCGACGCCAGTGGCCGCACGGTGGCGGTGGCCGGCAGCATGGGCCCGACCGGCGAAATCATGGAGCCCATTGGTCCGCTGACCTTTGATCAGGCCAAGGCCGCCTTCGCTGAGCAGGCGCTGGCGCTCGCCGCCGGGGGTGCCGATGTGCTGTGGATCGAGACCATGTCTTCGCGCGAAGAGGTCGAAGCTGCCGTGGCCGGAGCCGCAGTGGCGAACCTGCCCATCGTTTGCACCCTGAGTTTTGACACCAATGGCCGCACCATGATGGGTATTTCGCCCAGCGACTTCTCCGGCATCGAAAAAACCCTTAGTCCCCGCTTGGCCGCCTGCGGCACCAACTGCGGCGTGGGCGCTTCCGAAGTGGTGGCTTGCATCCACAACTTGGCCGAAGCCATGGGCCCCGAGATCGTGCTGGTGGCCAAGGGCAACTGCGGCATTCCCCAGTACGTGGACGGCGCGATTTGCTACAACGGAACGCCTGAGATCATGGCCAACTACGCCCGCATGGCCCTGGACGCTGGGGCGCGCATCATCGGCGGTTGCTGCGGCACTTCAGCCAAGCATTTGCGCGCCATGCGCGACGCCTTGGACGCGCACACCAAAAGCGCCAGCCCCACTTTGGAAGCGATTACCAGCACGCTGGGCGACGTGTCCACTGGCGCGCGCGCGCAGTGGGGCGGCGAACAAAGCCGTCTGGGCGGCGCCGCACCCGGTGCCAACTTGGCGCGTGGGCGGGGTGGCCGTACCCGGCGCGGCAGTGGTGATGCCTCAGACGTGGCGGCTCAATAAGCCGTGGGGGACTGCCGTCGAATCCTTCCCGGCCCAACCCGGCCAGCGCAGCAATCCGTTTTTTGCTCTGTGCTAGCAAATTGCATGCGGCAAGTTTGGCGCTGATGCACGCCACGTCTTCACCCCAAGGCCTGCTGCTGATTGCTGCGGCCACGCTGTTTTGGAGCCTTAGCGGCATGTTCGTGCGCTGGCTGCCCGGCGTGGACCCCTGGACTTTCAACGCCTACCGAGGTCTGGGCATGGGGCTGTCGCTGGCGCTGTGGATTGGCCTGCGCTATGGCCGGGGCAGTGTTGCCTTGTTTCGGCGCAGCCCGCCCCAGGCCTTGGTGCTTTCTGCCGGTTTTTTTGCCCTGGGTTCGTCGATGTATATCGCAGCACTGGGCTTGGCCAGCGTGGCGGCGGTCTCCTGCCTGACCTCCACTTCTGGCCTGTTTGCCGCCCTGATGGCGCGACTGTGGCTGGGTGAACGCACGCAGCCCGTGTTTTATTACGCTATGGCGCTAGCGCTGACTGGTGTGGCGGTGATCGCGCTGGGCGAGGGTGCGGGGCAGGCGGCAGTGCAAGGCCTGGCAGGCACGCTGGTGGCCTTGGGCGTTGCCGTCTGTTTTGCAGGCCAAAGTGTGGCGCTGCGCCGTTACCGCGAGGTGGACATGGAGCCGGCCTTGCTGCTGGGCGGTATGGCCACCTTTGTGCTGGTGCTGGGCGCGGGCTTGTTGGCGCCCTTGCCGGCCCAAAGTGTGGCAATTCTGTTGTTCATGGGTTTGGTGCAGCTCGCTATTCCGCTCTTGTTTTACATGCATGGGGCGCGCACCGTAAGCACCGCGCACATGGTGCTTATCACCATGGCAGACGCGGTGCTCAACCCATTGTGGGTTTGGCTGGTGCATGGCGAAGCGCCGGCCACAGCGGTGTACGGCGGCGGCGCGCTGGTGTTGGCAGGCATTGCCCTGACCACCTGGGGTGGGTCGCGTGGCGATTAATCGGCCTGCGTCTTGCGCCGGTCTGGGTACCCGGTCGGCGTGGGCCATGCTTCTGGTATAAAATCGAGGGCTTGCCAAAAAATAAACCTTTGGCAATGTGCACGTTTGCAGCAGTTCCAGCAGCAATCGCAAGTTCAAATTACTATTTAGGAAATGTGAAAATGATTGCATCCAGCATTAAAGCTGCAGTTGTCCAAGACAACGCCCGCCAAGCCGGTGACACCGGTAGCCCAGAAGTGCAAGTCGCACTGCTGACCGCCCGTATCAACGAGCTCACCCCCCACTTCAAGACCCACGCCAAAGACCACCATGGTCGCCGTGGTCTGTTGCGCATGGTGAGCCGTCGCCGTAAATTGCTCGACTACCTCAAGGGCAAAGACGCGGACCGTTACACCGCACTTATCGCTAAATTGGGCCTGCGCAAGTAATTGGCAAGAACAGAATAAGCGCCTGAGTTAGGACACTAGCTCAGGCGTTTTTTACTTCGGAGACAGCCAAAACAGTACGAAGCTGTGTCATTCCAGCGCAATTTTTGCCAAGTGGCGCTGGAATGGCATCGTGGACTGTGACGTTGAATCCGGGCTTGGGTGAGGTGGCCTGCACCTTCTATTGACTCTTGATGGGCCTTTGTGGGCCCGCTGAAAAACCGAGACACACCATGACAATGTTCAAAAAAGTTAGCAAGACCTTCCAATGGGGCCAGCACACGGTCACTATGGAAACCGGCGAAATCGCCCGTCAGTCCTCCGGCGCTGTGCTGTTGGACATGGACGGCACTGTGGTGTTGGCCACTGTGGTCGCCAAGACCGAAGGCAAAGCTGGCCAAGACTTCTTCCCCCTGACGGTGGACTACCTTGAGAAAAGCTACGCCGCAGGCAAGATCCCCGGCAGCTTCTTCAAGCGTGAAGGTCGCCCTAGTGAATTTGAGACGCTGACCAGCCGCCTGATCGACCGCCCCATTCGCCCCCTGTTCCCTGAAGGCTTCTTCAACGAAGTGCACGTTGTGGTTCACACCGTGTCCCTCAACCCTGAAGTTGACGCCGACATCGCCGCCCTGATCGCAGTGAGCGCCGCCTTGTCCATCAGCGGTGTTCCCTTCAATGGCCCCATTGGCGCTGCCCGCGTCGGTTACGTCAACGGCGCCTATGTGCTCAACCCCGGCCAGACCCAGCGCAAGGATTCCATTCTTGACCTGGTGGTGGCTGGGACCGAAGCCGCCGTGCTGATGGTGGAGTCCGAAGCGCAGCAGCTGTCCGAGGAAATCATGCTTGGCGCCGTTGTATTTGGTCACGAGCAAGGCAATATTGCGGTCAACGCTATCCATGATCTGGTGCGTGACGCCGGCAAGCCAATGTGGGACTGGAAAGCCCCGGCCAAGGACGAAGCGCTGATCGCCAAGATTGACGCTCTGGCCAAGGACAAGCTGGTTGCCGCCTACCAAATCCGCAACAAGCAAGCCCGCACTCAGGCTTGCCGCAGCGCGTACTCCGACGTCATGTCGGCCCTCAAGGCCGAAGGCGCGGCGTTTGACAGCGTAGCGGTTGAAGGCTTGCTGTTCGAAATCGAAGCCAAGATCGTGCGCAGCCAAATTCTGGCGGGTGAGCCCCGCATTGATGGCCGCGACACCCGCACCGTGCGCGCCATCGAGATACGCAACGGCGTGCTGCCCCGCACCCACGGTTCGGCCCTGTTCACACGCGGCGAAACCCAGGCACTGGTTGTTACGACCCTGGGCACCGAGCGCGACGCACAGCGTATCGACGCCCTGAGCGGCGATTACGAAGACCGTTTCATGCTGCACTACAACATGCCTCCGTTTGCCACCGGCGAAACGGGCCGCGTGGGTACGCCCAAGCGCCGCGAAATTGGCCATGGCCGTCTGGCTAAGCGCGCGCTGATCGCTGTGCTGCCAAGCAAGGAAGACTTCCCCTACACCATGCGTGTGGTGTCGGAAATCACCGAGTCCAATGGTTCGTCGTCGATGGCTTCGGTCTGCGGCGGCTGCTTGTCTTTGATGGACGCAGGCGTCCCCATGAAGGCGCACGTGGCCGGTATCGCCATGGGCCTGATCAAGGAAGACAATCGCTTTGCGGTGCTAACCGATATCCTGGGTGACGAAGACCACCTGGGTGACATGGACTTCAAGGTGGCCGGCACCACCAACGGCATTACCGCCCTGCAAATGGACATCAAAATCCAAGGCATCACCAAAGAAATCATGCAAGTGGCGCTGGCCCAGGCCAAAGAAGCACGCATGCACATTTTGGGCAAGATGCAAGAAGCCATGGCCGAGGCCAAAACCGAAGTGTCCAACTTCGCGCCCCGCCTGTTCACCATGAAGATCAACCCCGAGAAGATACGCGACGTGATCGGCAAGGGCGGCTCCGTGATCCGCGCGCTGACCGAAGAGACCGGCACGCAGATCAATATCGAGGAAGACGGCACCATCACCATCGCGTCCAGCGATCCGGCCAAGGCTGAAGAAGCGAAGCGCCGCATTGAGCAGATCACGGCCGAGGTGGAAATTGGCAAGACCTACGAAGGCCCGATCACCAAGATTTTGGATTTCGGCGCCCTGGTCAACCTCATGCCCGGCAAAGACGGTTTGCTGCACATCAGCCAAATCTCGCACGACCGTGTGGAAAAGGTCACCGACTACCTGACCGAAGGCCAGATCGTCAAAGTCAAAGTGCTGGAAACCGACGAAAAAGGCCGCATCAAGCTGTCGATGAAGGCTTTGATGGACCGTCCCTCGCACGGCGGCAACGGCCACGGCGACCACGCGTAAATAGCCCAAGCCACGGGGAAAAGACGCACGCTGGCGTAATGCAAAAGCGTGCGTTTTTACTTGGAAGCCTATGAAAGCCATTGAAATCTCCTCCTTCGGCGCGCCCGAGGTGCTGCGGCTGACTGATCGCGCGGCGCCCGTGCCCGGCGCGGGTGAGGTGCTGATCCAGGTCAGCGCCAGCGGCATCAACCGGCCCGATGTGTTGCAGCGCTTGGGGCATTACCCCGCGCCTGCGGGTGCGTCGGACATTCCGGGGCTCGAAGTGGCGGGCGTCATCGTTTCTGGCGACGCCCAGGCCATGGCGGCGGCACAGCTGAACGTGGGTGACCGCGTTTGCGCACTGGTGACGGGTGGCGGCTATGCCGAGCTGTGCGTGGCGCCTGCCGCGCAGTGTTTGCCCATTCCCCAAGGTTTGACCGATCTGGAGGCTGCTGGCCTACCTGAGACTTATTTCACCGTCTGGAGCAATGTATTTGATCGGGGGCGCCTGCAAGCAGGTGAGACTCTGCTGGTGCAAGGCGGCTCCAGCGGCATTGGCGTGACCGCCATTCAAATGGCCAAAGCCATGGGGGCGACCGTGATCGTTACCGCAGGCAGCGACGACAAGTGCGCCGCCTGCCTGGCGATGGGCGCGGACCATGCCATCAACTACAAAACCCAAGATTTTGAGGCCCAGGCGCTGCGCCTGACCCAAGACCGCGGCGTGGACGTGGTGCTGGACATGGTGGCCGGGGCCTATGTGGCCAAAGAAATCAACTGCCTGGCTGAGGACGGCCGCCTGGTCATCATCGCGGTGCAGGGTGGCGTGCAGGCCGAGGTCAATGCCGGCCTGGTGATGCGCAAGCGACTGACCTTGACCGGCTCGACCCTGCGCGTGCGGCCCGTGGCTTTCAAGGCCGCGATTGCCCAGGCGCTCTTGCGCCAGGTGTGGCCGCTGTTGGCCAGTGGCCGCATCAAGCCGGTGGTGCACGCGGTGTTCGCCGCGGCCCATGCCGCACAGGCGCACGCCGCCATGCAAGCCAGCGTCCACGTGGGCAAAATCGTTCTGGATTGGAGCAAGCCATGAAAAAACTGATTGCAGGCAACTGGAAGATGAACGGCTCGCTGGACGCTAACTCAGCCCTGGTGGCTGCGCTCTTGGAAGACCCGCAGTCGTGGGCTTGCGATGTGGCTGTCTGCGCCCCCGCACCCTATTTGGCGCAACTGCAAACCTTGCTGCAGGGCAGTCGCCTGGACCTGGGTGCGCAAGACCTGTCTGTGCACGAGAGCGGCGCCTTTACCGGCGAAGTGTCGGCCGCAATGCTCCGAGAATTTGGCGTGCGCTACTGCATCGTCGGTCACTCGGAGCGCCGTGAGTACCACCAGGAAAGCGACGCCACAGTGGCCGTCAAGGCGCAGCGTGCGCTGGCCGCCGGGTTGACGCCCATCGTCTGCGTGGGCGAGACGCTGGCGCAGCGCGAGGGCGGGCAGACCGAAGAAGTTGTCAAGCGTCAACTCGCCGCCGTGGTGCATACCAACGGCCACTGCATCAGTGAAATCGTGCTTGCCTATGAGCCGGTGTGGGCCATTGGCACAGGCAAGACCGCCAGCCCCGAGGAAGCGCAGCACGTGCACCAGGTATTGCGCGCGCAGTTGCAAGCCGCCAGCCAGCACGCCGACCGGGTGCGTATTCTGTACGGCGGCAGCATGAACGCCGGAAACGCGCAAGCCTTGCTGGCGCAGCCAGATATTGATGGCGGCCTGATTGGCGGCGCGGCCCTGCAGGCGGCGGCCTTTTTGTCCATTGTTGCGGCGGCCCAGTAAGGCGCCCCGCAGAGTTTTGAATTTAGGAGTGAACAGATGAGCTACGTGGTTACGATTATTTTGACGGTGCAGATGATTTCGGCAATTGCCATGATTGGCCTGATCCTGGTGCAGCACGGCAAGGGCGCCGACATGGGCGCAGCCTTTGGCAGCGGCGGGTCGGGCAGCCTGTTTGGCGCCAGTGGCAGCGCCAACTTCTTGTCGCGCACCACGGCCGTGTTGGCCACGGTGTTTTTCGTCTGCACTTTGGCGCTGGCCTATTTCGGCAATCTACGCCCCAGCAGCTCGGGCAGCGTGCTCGAGGGCGCCGCGGCAGTGGCCCCAGCCGTAACTGCGAGCGCACCAGCCGCACCGGCCTCGGGCGCGGCACAGATTCCGGCCAACTGATTCGCGATTTGCAAATCCCAGTCATCTTGGCCGGATAAACTGCCAGCTCGTCAGTGAGAAGTCGCTTAGCCATCTCCACTGTCAATTCAACTTCTTGGGTGAATAAAGCAATGGCAAAAGGCATGATTTTGGCGGCGGGGCAGGGCACCCGCGTGCGGCCGCTCACGCGCGATCTTCCCAAACCGATGGTGCCCATTTTGGGCAAGCCGGTGATGGAGTACCTGATTGAGCATCTGGCGCGCCACGGCATTGCCGAGATCATGGTCAATGTTGCCTACCACCACCAGAAAATCGAAGAATACTTTGGCGATGGCAGCCGCTGGGGTGTCGAAATTGGCTATTCCTACGAGGGCGTGCGCGACCACGGCGACGTCGTTCCCCGGCCCATGGGTTCGGCTGGCGGCATGCGCCGCATCCAGGATTTCAGCGGTTTTTTTGATCAGACCACTTTGGTGCTGTGCGGCGACGCTCTGATTGACCTCGACATCACCGCCGCGATTGCCGAACACCACGCCAAAGGCGCGGTCGCTAGTTTGGTGGCGATGGACGTGCCCCTGGCCGATGTCAGCTCGTACGGCGTGGTGCTGGCCGCCGCCGACGGGCGCATCGAATCGTTCCAGGAAAAGCCATCGCCCCAAGAGGCCAAGTCCACCCTGGCCAGTACCGGCGTCTACATTTTTGAGCCGGAAGTGCTGGACTTGGTGCCGCCAGGCCGGGTCTACGACATAGGAGCCGAGCTGTTCCCGCAGTTGGTGGCGCAAAACCTGCCCTTCTTTGTGCAAAACCGCCCCTTTCATTGGATTGACATTGGCCGCGTCAGCGACTACTGGTCGGTGCTGCAGCGCGTGCTCAAGGGCGAAGTGGCCGAGATGAAGATGCCAGGCAAACAAGTGCGCCCCGGCGTGTGGGTGGGGCTGAACACCGCGATCGACTGGGACCGCGTCAAGATCGAAGGCCCGGTCTACATCGGTTCAAGTTGTCGGGTGGAGGCCGGCGCCACTATTACCGGCCCGGCCTGGATTGGCAACGGCAGCGTCATCCGCTCGGGCGCGCGCATCACGCGCAGTGTTTTGTTTGACTACACCCGTATTGCTGCGGACATGCATTTCAACGAAATGATCGTCTCGCGCCACTATTGTGTGGACCGTCATGGCGACACCATGTACCGGGGCGACGACAACACCCAACTGCGCTGGGGCGACGCGCGGGCTTGAGCCTGTTCAAAAAACAGGTGAAATTAGTCGGGGCGAGAGGATTTGAACCTCCGGTCATGTCAAGTCACATTGGATTGCTTCTTACAAAACTGCTTAGTCGTCGTTTCCTCAGCGGCCTCACATTCCCTACTGTGGATTAAGATATTACAGAGCTGGCTTGGTGAATCGGGCGAGCCTCTTTGGGTCGGGAAACCGGTGTCGATGTTGATGCAAGAGAGGGGTGGGCCGTCATGAGTAAGCGATTCCTTAGGTGGGTCGGAACATGGATCGATGAAAACATCCCTCCGGGTGCCAACCCCGACATTGAGAGCCACGAGGTAAAGGCAAAGCGACTGACGGAGAAACTGTTCGCTGAAGCGCTTGCTGCTGGCTTCACGACCTTCGAGACCCAGGAGGAGCGGGAACTCGTCCCACCCCTGGTACAGGCTGCCGTCTCCGACAGCACCGACTTTGACATCGATGCCTATCGTCTCAAGTCGGAACTTGCGAATGAAAATGAAGATGGTGACTGAGCCGCGCAAGAAGAGTCATTCTTTAGTCTAGTTCAGCACTGCACGGTAGTTTTCGAGGATGGAATGGGTGAAGCGCTCCAAATGTTTATCTACAAAACCTGAAAAATATTGGGGCTCGAATCAGGCCATTTATTCAGAACCAATCTGACCGCTAACAGGCAATAAAAACCTACATTGCATAAAAGCAATGTGCTTGAATGATCGGAATGTGGTCGGGGTGAGAGGATTCGAACCTCCGGTCTCTACGTCCCGAACGTAGCGCTTTACCTGACTAAGCTACACCCCGCGGTGCCATCGGCGTGACCCTTGCCGGGCCGCGCGAAGGCCGAGATTCTAGCAAGGGCTTGGCTCGCGGTGGGTGGCCCAGGCGCGCAATCAAGCAGCCTTTTTAAGCTCAGCTATCTTGAGCCCCAAAGACCCCTGCAATTCCTTTTGAACGTAGTCGGAGATCAACTTCTTGTTGTGCCTTAAGGAGTCGATTTCTGATTTCGTCAGCCGAGCGGAATCCAACAAGATACTGGGCTTCGTTTGCGGTGAGGGCGTCGACGTGGATGCCGAAGATTTCGATGATTTCATTTGTGTACCTCTGCTTCAAAGTTTTCAGTGTTTTGGCATCGGGTCTCAGCGATTTATTGCGACCCGCGTTGACGATGACCGCTATGTCCTGGACGATTCCGCCATTGCGCTGAATGTAATGCGACAGTTCCGCAAGAGTTCCGCCCAAGCTTATTACGTCATCGACCAGAACGTAACGTCCGCCAATTTGGACGGCGCCCTCAAATTCCGGCCGGAGTGCCAATCGTTCCATAGGGTCGGCTCCGGTATGGTACACCTTGGTTACTTGGACGATGTCTTTGTCAGCGGACGCGCCACACAAGGCAGCAAAGACTTCTGACAGCACCTGCGGTATCGCATTATCGCCACTGGCTTCTCTGGCAAACGGAGCCACAAAAATACTGTCAGGCCCAAAGCGATGTTTGCTCCGATATATCTCAGCTAAAGCAATGTCGGCAATAAGCGCCAAGGCAGACTTTGAATCACCCGCCTTGGCAGCAACGTAGGCAGGGTGTGCCTTTAGTTTGGCGTCGCTGTCGAAGAGAGAAAATACATCTACACCTTCTGGAATTGGCAATCTCCGCGTTTCGATGGTCACGTGGCCGGCAGTCTGGTTCTCATTCATTGCCCAATTTTGCTGCCAATTTCTTGGAAAGTCGATCGGAAACAGCAGCAAAACGAACATCATTCTTTTGCTGTCAAGCACGAGGTCCCGGTGAAATCCCCCACAGTTGCGCGCCAGGGGGGCACTGTACAGTGTCGGGTCAAACCGACACTTGCGTGTCAGGGGCAAACTTTCTGCGGGGTGACCATTTGTGCATAGCCTGCCAGTAAGGGAGCAAACAATTCAAAAAGGCGTTCGCCAAGGTTTTTCAAGCGCGCCAGTGCATGGCGATGGGCTTTCACAAGGCGCGCGCTTTCCAGGATTAATTCGAATAAGGCGAAATTAGCGTTTATTTTGTTTTTGCTTTGGTTACACTGAATTGGATTACCCAAACGCAAGATAGGTGCGACGCGTTCAGTCCTGAGAACGGCGCTTCAGTGGGGTCGATCGCAATTTTTCAAATTTATTCGTTGGAACTTCTATGTCTTCACACCATGCGAACAAGGCGTCTGCCGGTGCAACCGCTGCGCTGATCGTCGGCGCGCTGGGCGTTGTATTCGGCGATATCGGCACCTCGCCCCTTTATGCCTTGAAAGTATCGGTGGAGGCCTCTGGCGCACGGGGCGGCCCCGAAATCGTGCAGGCGGTCTTCGGCATTCTCTCGCTGATCACCTGGGCGCTTATTTTGGTGGTGATGGTCAAGTACGTGTTTATCATCATGCGGGCCGATAACCGGGGCGAGGGCGGCATCTTTGCGCTCACTGCGTTGGTCTTGCAGCACCTGAAAAAAGACTCGACCTATCGCTGGCCCGTCACCATTGCCGGCGCACTAGGCGCAGCCTTGTTTTTCGGCGACAGCATGATTACTCCTGCGATCTCCGTACTCAGCGCGGTAGAGGGCCTCAAGGTCTTGTCTCCTGACCTGGAGAAATACGTGATCGTGGTTTCGCTGGGCTTAATTACCGGTCTCTTTGCCGTGGAGCGCTTTGGCACGGCTGTAATAGGCAAGGTGTTTGGCCCAGTAATGCTGGTCTGGTTTCTCTCGCTGGGAGCCCTTGGCCTGGCCGAGTTGGTTCACTCGCCCGGCATCTTCGCCGCCCTCAGCCCATTGACGGGCATTTCCTTTTTGCTTGCCCATTCAGGAGTGGCCATTGCCATATTCGGGTCGGTCGTTCTCGCAGTCACAGGCGGCGAGGCCTTGTATGCCGACATGGGGCACTTTGGCCGCGGCCCGATCCAGAAGGCCTGGCTGTTTTTCGCCTTTCCCTGCCTGCTGCTCAATTACTTTGGCCAGGGCGCCTTGCTGCTGCGCGATCCATCTGCGCTGGACAACCCGTTTTTTCGTTTGGCGCCGGCTTGGGCGCTGATTCCCATGCTGTTTTTGGCGGCCATGGCAACCATCATTGCGTCGCAAGCAGTTATCTCGGGCGCGTTCTCGATCACCACGCAGGCGGTGCAACTGGGCTTTATTCCGCGCATTTTGGTCAAGCACACCTCAGCCGAAGAAATTGGCCAAGTCTACGTTTCCAAGGTCAACATCTTCTTGCTGGTGGGCGTGGTAATTTTGGTACTGGGCTTTCGCAGTTCCGAAAATCTTGCCTCCGCCTACGGCGTATCGGTGACGGGGGCGATGGCCATTGACACGATTTTGGCCGCCTATTTCATGGTCTTCGTCAAAGGCTGGAGCAAGCTCTTGTTTCTGCCGCTGTTTGGCTTGCTGTTTGCGCTTGATTGCGTTTTCCTGGGCACCAACTTATTCAAGTTCTTTGAAGGCGGTTGGTTGCCGGTAAGCGTGGCCGGCGTGCTGTTATTGGTGATGATTTGCTGGATTACGGGGCGTGAACGCTTGCTCAAGGCGCGCTGGGCCAACTCGATTCCCTTGCCTGAATTTCTTCAAACGCTGGATGTGAGCGAGCCGCACCGCGTCTCAGGAACCGCCATTTTCATGGTTCCGCACAAAAATATTGCACCGGTTTCCCTTTTGCACAACCTCAGGCACAACCAGGTGCTGCACGATAGGGTGATTTTGATGAACGTCGAGACCGCCAACATGCCATATGTGCCGGACGAGCAGCGTCTCACCATCGAGCACCTGAGCCACAATTTTCATTCTGTCTGCGTGCGCCATGGTTACATGGAAGAACCGCACATCATGCGGGCCGTGGCACTGCTGCGGGCGCGCGAGTTTCACTTCAGTTTGATGGAGATTTCATTCTTCGTGGGCAAGGAGCGCGTGGTATCCAAGCCGTCTTCGGCGCTTTGGATGGCGCCCTTTATTTACCTGCATCGCACGATGCAAAGTGCCACTGAATATTTCAAAATTCCCTATGACCACGCCATCGAGATCGGCGGCCACGTAGAAATTTGAGGGGCTATTTGTTGCGCGCGAGCGAACCCGTAGCCAGGTTCATCAACGTGTCGGTGTGAACGCCCGGTGGCAGCAGGCTCGCTTGCTGCAGCGCCCGGTCAATTTCGCGTGCAGCCGATTGCATGGCGCTTTCCAGCCCGCCGGTGCGTCGCACAATGGCCGCCACGACCTCCAACATGCTGGTGTCACCTTTTTCTATGGCGCGGCGCACGGTCTGGCTTTCTTCTGCGGTTCCGTGCTGCATGGCCAAAATCAGCGGAAGCGTGGCCTTGCCTTCGCGCAAGTCGTCACCCAGGTTTTTGCCCATGACGCTGGCGTCGCCCGTGTAGTCCAACACATCGTCAATCACCTGAAAGGCAGTACCCAGCGCCTGCCCAAACTCGGCGCAAGCGGCCTCCAATGCTGGCGACGCGCCTGACAAAATGGCGCCCACCTGGGCACTGGCTTCAAACAGCTTGGACGTTTTGGAACGAATCACCTGCAAATAACCGTCCTCGCTCAAGTCGGCGTTGTGCATGTTCATCAGCTGCATGACTTCACCCTCGGCGATCACATTGGTAGCGTCGGCCAGCACTTTCATGATGCGCATGTCCTGCACTTCGACCATCATCTGAAAAGCGCGCGAGTACAAAAAGTCGCCAATTAAGACGCTGGCCGGGTTGCCAAACTTGGCGTTGGCTGTGGGCAGACCGCGTCGCAGCGTGGATTCGTCCACCACGTCGTCGTGCAGCAGGGTGGCGGTGTGGATGAACTCCACCACGGCAGCCATGCTTAGGCGTTGCGCGCCCTCAAAGCCGAGCGCGCCACAGCACAGCAGCAGCAGCGTGGGGCGCAGGCGCTTGCCACCGGCGGCAATAATGTGCTGGGCCACGTCACCCACCAGCGGCACACCCGAAGAAAGTCGTTCTTTGACGACGGCGTCCACCGCTCGGAGTTCGTGATCGACGAATGCGAGTCCATTGGCGGGGGTGGGTTTTTTTATCTGCAGTTCCATTCGCATGCGACCTTTGTTTGATTATAAGGACGGCGCCCCTGTACAAACGCGCTCGCGTCATTCCCGGGTCGCCCTGGGTCAAAGGACTGATATAATCGTGGGCTCCGTGGAAATTCGTCCGTGGACTTGAAAATCGAAGAGGTCAATATGTACGCGGTCATAAAAACCGGCGGCAAGCAATATCGGGTTGCGGCTGGCGAAAAAATTAAAGTAGAACAGATTGCTGCGGATGTAGGCCAAGAGATTGTGTTTGACGAAGTTTTGGCGGTCGGCAACGGCGCAGAACTCAAAGTCGGCACGCCCTTGGTGTCCGGTGCAACAGTTACGGTGACGGTTTTGTCACACGGCAAGCACGACAAAGTGCGCATTTTCAAAATGCGCCGTCGTAAGCATTACCAAAAACGCCAAGGGCACCGTCAGCAGTTCACCGAACTGCAAATCGGCGCGATTGTCGCTTAAAGGACACAGGTCATGGCACAGAAAAAAGGCGGCGGCTCTACGCGAAACGGGCGCGATTCCAAGCCCAAGATGCTCGGTGTGAAGTCGTTTGGCGGTGAATTGATCACGGCTGGCGCAATCATCGTTCGCCAACGCGGCACCAAATTCCACCCCGGAACCAATGTCGGAATTGGCAAAGACCACACCTTGTTCGCTTTGGTGGACGGCCACGTGTCGTTCGCCATCAAAGGCGCTTTGAACAAGCAAACGGTGAGCGTGACAGCTGCAGCTTAAACTGCAGCGCGGCCTCCGCAAAACCCTGCGCTGCTCCAGCGCGGGGTTTTTTATTTATAGATCGATAAAACCATGAAGTTCGTTGACGAAGCCTACATTGACATCTCCGCCGGAGACGGTGGCGCTGGCTGCGTCTCGTTCCGGCATGAAAAATACAAAGAATTTGGCGGGCCGAACGGCGGCGATGGCGGCCGTGGAGGTCATGTCTACGCGGTGGCCGATTCCAACCTGAATACGCTGGTGGACTTCCGCTTTTCGCGTCGCCATGACGCGCGCCGGGGCGAACACGGCATGGGCTCGGACATGTTTGGCGCCGCAGGCGACGACATCACCCTCAAAATGCCGGTGGGCACCATCATCACCGACGCCGAAACCGGCGAAGTGTTGTTTGAGTTGCTGGTGCCGGGCGAGGTGATCACGATTGCCAAGGGTGGAGACGGTGGTTTTGGCAATTTGCGTTTTAAGAGCGCCATTAACCGCGCGCCTCGCCAAAAAACCCCCGGCTGGCCCGGCGAGAAAAAGAACCTCAAGCTCGAACTCAAGGTGCTGGCCGATGTGGGCCTCTTGGGCATGCCCAACGCAGGTAAATCGACGTTTATTACCGCTATTTCCAATGCGCGTCCGCGCATTGCCGATTACCCTTTTACCACTTTGCACCCTAATTTGGGCGTGGTGCGTGTGGGGCCGGAGCAGAGTTTTGTGGTGGCCGATTTGCCCGGTTTGATCGAAGGCGCTTCTGAGGGCGCTGGCCTGGGCCACTTGTTCTTGCGCCATTTGCAGCGCACCCGCTTGCTCTTGCACATTGTGGACGTGGCGCCGTTTGACGAAGGCGTGGACACCGTGGCGCAGGCCAAGGCGATTGTCAACGAGCTCAAAAAATACGACGACGGCCTGTACAAGAAGCCGCGCTGGCTGGTGCTCAACAAGCTCGACATGGTGGCCTCGGAAGACCGGGCCGCGCTGATCAAAGACTTTGTCAAGCGCTTCAAGTTCAAAGGCCCGGTTTTTGAGATCTCCGCGCTCACGCGTGAGGGTTGCGAGTCGCTGGTTAAAGAAATTTACAAGCACGTCAAAGCGCAGCAGGCGGCCGAACAGCCCTATGTGGAAGAAGATCCCCGCTTCTTGGCTGCTCCAGACGCGCTGCCCGCAGATGGCAGCGCGGCGCAATAAGCACCGCTCTCCCGGCGCCCCGATAAGTCCTGTTTTCGCCTCATGACGCACCACCCACCTTCCACCGTGCTGCGCGATGCCAAGCGCGTTGTTGTCAAAGTCGGCTCAAGCCTGGTCACCAACGAAGGCCGGGGCCTGGACGAGGCGGCGATTGGCGAATGGTGCCGGCAAATGGCCCAACTGGTGCGCGGCGGCACCGAGATCATCATGGTGTCCAGCGGCGCCATTGCCGAAGGCATGAAACGCCTGGGCTGGACCACGCGCCCCCATGCGATTCACGAATTGCAGGCCGCTGCCGCCGTGGGCCAAATGGGTCTGGCGCAGATGTACGAGACCAAGCTGCGCCAAAGCGGCTTGGGCAGCGCGCAAGTGCTGCTCACGCACGCGGATCTGGCCGACCGCGAGCGTTATCTGAACGCCCGCTCCACGCTGCTGACCCTGCTCAAACTCGGCGTGGTGCCGGTGATCAACGAGAACGATACCGTGGTCAATGACGAGATCAAGTTTGGCGACAACGACACGCTGGGCGCGCTGGTAGCCAATTTGGTCGAAGCCGATGCGCTGGTGATCCTGACCGACCAAAAGGGCCTGTTCACGGCTGACCCACGCAATGACGCTAATGCCCGCTTTGTTGAGCAGGCGCAGGCAGGCGACCCGGCGCTTGAAATCATGGCCGGAGGTGCCGGCAGCAGCCTGGGCCGCGGCGGCATGATTACCAAGATATTGGCCGCGAAGCGTGCCGCTGGCTCGGGCGCATCTACCGTGATCGCTTGGGGCCGCGAGCCCGACGCGCTGATCCGCCTAAGCCAGGGCGAAGCCATCGGCACCTTGCTGGTGGCCCCCACCCAAAAAACCCAGGCGCGCAAACAGTGGATGGCCGACCACCTGCAAATGCGCGGCGCCGTGGTGGTAGACGCAGGTGCTGCAGCCAAGGTGCGCGACGAAGGCAAGAGCCTCTTGCCCATTGGAATGGTGCTAGTGGAGGGTGATTTCTCGCGCGGTGATGTGATCGGCGTGCGCGATCCGGGCGGCGTGGAGATTGCGCGCGGACTGGCCAACTATTCCAGTGCCGAGGCCCGCTTGCTGTGCCGCAAGCCCTCAAGTGAATTTGAAGCCCTGTTGGGCTATGCCGCAGAGCCCGAAATGCTGCACCGGGACAACCTGGTCTTGATGCGCTAATCAGTCAGGCGCGTCTGGCAAGGGCGCATACAAGGCGCTGCCAGATTTATCTCGCTTCGTCAGCCCCTGGTTCTGTGGTTTGCGCGGGCTCTTGTTCGGTGCTTGAAGGCGTTGTTTCTTCTTGCGCAATGGGCCCACGCAGCTCCGAGTTTGCAAAGCGCGTCCGAGGGTCATGGCGTGGCAAGTAGCGTGACAGCTCGGTTAGCGCCATCTCGTACACCTCGCGTTTGAAGTCAACCACCGATTCCAGCGGCACCCAGTAGTCGTTCCAGCGCCAGGCATCAAACTCTGGGTGCTCGGTGGCACGCAGGTTCAAGTTCCAGTCAAAGCCGGTAAGTTGGAGCAAAAACCAAATCTGCTTTTGTCCTTTGTAGTGGCCGCGCGCATCGCGTCGGATGTAGCGGTCCGGCACCTCGTAGCGCAACCAGTCTCGGGTTCGGGCAACAATGGCTACGTGCTCCGGTTGGAGCCCCACCTCTTCGTGCAATTCGCGGAACATGGCTTGTTCCGGGGTTTCGCCCCGGTCAATGCCGCCTTGCGGAAATTGCCACGAGTGGGTACGTATGCGTTTGCCCCAAAAAACCTGATTTTTCTGGTTGAGCAAGACGATGCCGACGTTGGGCCTGAAGCCGTCCCGGTCGAGCATAATCAAAACCTCAATTTTTAAACTTGGGCCATTATGCACGGCGAGGCGCCGTTGCGTGCTTGGCCCGCAGCGCTGCAATGGCGCAGTGTTTTACGAGTACCTGCATGAAAGCTTCCCAATTCCTGATCTCCACGCTCAAAGAGGCCCCGGCCGACGCCGAAGTGCCCAGCCACCAACTGATGATGCGTGCCGGGATGGTGAAAAAGCTCGGTGCCGGCATCTACAGCTACATGCCCATGGGCTTGCGGGTGATCCGCAAGGTCGAGGCCATCGTGCGTGAAGAAATGAACCGCGCCGGTGCGATCGAGCTGAGCATGCCGGTGGTGCAACCCGCCGAGCTCTGGCAAGAAACCGGCCGCTTCGACAAGATGGGCCCCGAGCTGCTGCGCATCAAAGATCGGCACGCGCGCGATTACGTGGTCCAGCCCACCAGCGAAGAGGTGGTGACCGACATTGCGCGCCAGGAAATCAAGAGCTACAAGCAGCTTCCCAAGAACTTCTACCAAATCCAGACCAAGTTTCGCGATGAGCGCCGCCCGCGTTTTGGCCTGCTGCGTGGGCGCGAATTCACCATGAAGGACGCGTATAGCTTTGACCGCGATGCCGATGCTGCCAAAGCTAGTTACGAGGTGATGGCCAAGGCCTACCGACGCATTTTTGACCGCTTTGGCTTGACCTACCGCGCTGTGGCCGCCGACAGCGGCGCGATCGGCGGTGATTTGAGCGAAGAGTTCCAGGTGATTGCCGCGACCGGCGAAGACGCCATCGTCTACTCCACCGGAAGCGACTACGCCGCCAATATGGAAAAAGCCGAGGCGCTGGCTCCTGCCGGCCCGCGTCCTGCGCCCGTGGCACCCATGACCAAAGTAGCCACGCCGGGCAAAAGCACCTGCGTGGACGTGGCTGAGTACCTGGGCTTGCCGCTGGAGAGTGCGCTCAAATCGCTGGTGGTGGCCACCGACGAGCGCAACGCGGCCGGTGAAATCGTCAAGTCCCAAGTTTGGCTGTTATTGATTCGCGGCGACCGCAGCATGAACGAGGTCAAGGTCGGCAAGATCCCAGGCCTGGCCGACTTCCGCTTTGCCACGTTGGCTGAGATTGACGCGCACTTTGGCTGCGAACCCGGTTATCTGGGGCCGGTTGGCCTCAAGAAGCCGCTGTGCATCGTGGCCGACCGCGAGGTGGCTCTGATGTCGGACTGGATATGCGGCGCCAATGAGCCCGATTTCCATACCAGCGGCGTCAACTGGGGCCGTGACCTGCCCGAGCCAGACGTGGTGGCAGACATCCGCAATGTGGTGGCCGGTGACGCATCGCCCGATGGTGCGGGGGCGCTGGCCATTGAACGCGGCATTGAGGTAGGCCATATTTTTTACCTGGGCACCAAATACAGCCATGCTATGAACGCCACCTTTTTGGACGTTAACGGCAAACCCCAGGCCATGGAGATGGGCTGCTACGGGATTGGCATTACCCGCCTGCCTGCTGCCGCGATTGAGCAAAACCACGACGCCCGCGGCATTATTTGGCCCGACGCGCTGGCGCCCTTCACCGTGGTGCTTTGCCCGATCAGCCCAGACCGTTTTCCGGAGGTCAAAGCCGCCGCTGAGGCGCTGTACGCCGAGCTGCTGGCCGCAGGCGTGGACGTGATTCTGGACGACCGCAACGAGCGCCCGGGCGCCATGTTTGCAGACTGGGAACTCATTGGCGTTCCCCACCGCGTCACTCTGGGTGACCGTGGTCTGAAAGAAGGCATGGTCGAATACCAGCACCGCCGCGACGCCGCCGCCACCAGCGTGCCACTGGGGGAGATCGCGGCCTGGGTGCGCTCGCGCATCCGCGCCTAAGAGGCACAGGTGCAGGCCGGCGCAGGCTCCACGCGGCGCGTTTGTTTGCGCGGCATGTTGGCCACCCCGGCGCTGGTGGTGCTGCCTAATCTGCTCTTGGGCACTGGCGCAGCGCACGCGGGCAGCCAGGTGGAAGAGCCCTTGATCGATTCGGTGCGCTCGGCCCTGAGCGCTGCAGTGCGCAACGCAGCGCCACCGGTACCTGAATTCTCCCAGCCTGAAGCGCAAACGTATTACCAAGGCTGGCTCAAAGGCACGCGCGGGCGCCTCAAAAGCCGTCGCCCCGACGTGGACGACTGGCAGGACTTTTTGCAAACCGTGTGGTACGAGTCCAAGCGCGCCGGACTGGACGTGTCATTGGTGCTGGGGCTGATTCAGGTGGAGAGCAACTTTCGCAAGCACGCAGTCAGCAGCGCCGGGGCGCGCGGCTATATGCAGGTGATGCCGTTTTGGGTGCGCTTGATCGGGGAGGGGGACGACAGCGTGTTGTTTCGCCTGCAGCCCAATTTGCGCTTTGGCTGCGTGATATTGCGCCACTACCTGGACCGCGAACAGGGAGATGTGTTCATGGCGCTGGGCCGCTACAACGGCTCGCGTGGCCAGCGCGCTTATCCAGACGCGGTGCTTGCAGCGCAGCGCCACTGGCACCACGCCGCTTAATCGTCAAGCGTTTTAGGCCGCTGGGTTGGTGCCCAGGGCTTGCAACAGTTCGCCGGATTCGTACATTTCCATCATGATGTCAGAGCCGCCGATGAACTCGCCCTTGACGTAGAGCTGCGGAATGGTGGGCCAGTTGCTGTATTCCTTGATGCCCTGGCGAATGCCGTCGTCTTCCAGCACGTTGACGGTTTTGACCGCTTTGGTGTCCACACCGCAGGCCTTGAGGATCTGGATGGCGCGGCCGGAGAAGCCGCACTGGGGAAAGCTGGCGTTGCCCTTCATGAACAAGACCACCTCGTTGGTTTTGACCAGGGTGTCAATGCGTTGTTGTGCGTCGCTCATGGGAAAGTCCTTTGCTTGGTAAATTCAAAACAGGCTGGATTATTTCACTTTCGGACCCCGTGAACCCCATGGCTGGCCGCATTTGGCCAAAGGAGCAGGGTTTCTCACAAAAAACCGGTTGCTTTTTGACGAAAACGCTGCTCCATATTAAGGAAAACTCCCCGGTTTTTTAGATAATGACGGGTTTCGCTCTTTCACCCACAAACCGGAATTCTTCATGAAAATCACCAAAGACAGCGCCGTGACCCTTCACTACAAGGCTGCCAACACCCAGGGCAAAGTTCTGGAAGAAAGCAAAGAACCCATGGCCTACCTGCACGGCGGCTACGGCAACCTGTTTCCCAAAGTGGAAGAAGCGCTCGAAGGCCAGGAGGCTGGTTTCAAAGGGCTGGTCGAATTGTCCGCCGACGATGCCTTTGGCCCGCGGGACGAGGCGCTGCTGCAATCCATCCCCAAAAGCCAGTTTCCCCCTGGCGTCAAGGTGGGCGGCCAAATTGAGGGCCAAGATTCCCAGGGCCACACCCGGCCGTTTACCGTGCTCAAGATCAAGGGCGACCAGGTCATGTTGGACGGCAACCACCCGCTGGCCGGGCAGGCGCTGCGCTTTCACGTGCATGTTTTGGAAGTGCGCGCTGCCTCTGAAGAAGAAGTAGCCCACGGCCACGTGCACGGCGCGCACGGCCACCACCATTAAATTGGTATGGCCCCGGTGCATTGGGCAGGCGCCCAATGCGCCTAAAATTCAACGTGCTAGAGGTGTCACCGCCGGTGACTGAGAAATACTCTTTGAACCTGATCTGGGTCGTACCAGCGTAGGGAAGCAAGTCCGCTTTCTTGTGCGCCTGCGCGGCCCGGTTCTCCACCATTACAGGACGAACATGGCCCAAACCCTTACCCCCTCCCTTGCCTCCTCGCTTACCCCCGCCCAGCTTTGGTCTGATGTGGAAAAGGTGCGCGCGAATGCGCCCTTGGTCCACAGTATCACCAACCACGTGGTGATGAACCTCAACGCCAACGTGCTGCTGGCCGCAGGCGCTTCGCCGGTGATGGCGCACGCGCATGAAGAGGTGGCGGATATGGCCGGAATCGCTCAGGCGCTGGTGCTCAATATCGGCACGCTGGAGCCCTATTGGATCGAGAGCATGCGCCTGGCGCTGCTGGCGGCCACGGCGCGCGGCATCCCGGTGGTGCTAGACCCGGTGGGCGCGGGCGCCACGCCTTACCGTAACCAAAGCCTGGCGCTGCTCATGGCCACAGCCTCGCCCAGCGTGATTCGCGGCAATGGCTCTGAGATCATGAGCCTAGCCGGTTCGGCTATCAAGACGCGCGGCGTGGACAGTGGCGCAGCCGCCGACAACGCCCTGACGGCAGCCCAAGATTTGACCCAGGCAATCCAAGGCGTGGTGTGCGTGAGTGGCCCTACCGACCATGTGCTCGACGCCAAGCACCGCTGGGCGCGCCTGTCCAACGGCCATGTGTGGATGACCAAGATCACCGGCGTTGGCTGCTCTGCCACCAGTCTGATTGGCGCGTTTTGTGTGGTGCAGCCCGATCTGTGGCGCGCCACCGTGGCGGCCATGGCGTTTTGGGGCGTGGTGGGTGAACTGGCCGCCGAACAAGCGCAGGTCGCGGGCCAAGGCGTGGGCAGCATGCAGGCCTATCTGCTCGACTCCCTGCAACTCATGGACGCTGACACCTTCACCCAGCGCCTGCGCCTGGACGTGGCTGCGTGGTAAACCCTGCGACCCCCCCGAACTACCGCGCCCGCATGGCTCAGGTGCTGGGCATATATCTGGTAACCGACGAGGCCAGTTGCGCCGGGCGCAGCTTGGCAGACGTGGTGATGGCGGCGGTGCAGGGCGGCGCGACGTGTGTGCAGTTGCGCGAAAAAACCTTAAGCACCCGCGACTTTTGCGCCAAGGCCCTTGTTTTGCAAGCGCTGCTCTCGCCGCTTGGCATTCCTTTGGTTATTAATGACCGGGTGGACATTGCCCTGGCTTGCGGCGTGCCGGGCGTGCATCTGGGGCAGTCGGATTTGTCGGTAGCACAGGCGCGGCGCCTTTTGCCGCCCTCGGTGTTTTTGGGCTGGTCGGTGGAGACGTTGGCCCATGTGGTGCAGGCGTCCCATCCCGACTTTGCTGGCGTGGACTATCTTGGCGTCAGCCCCGTGTTTGCCACACCTACTAAAACCGACACTAGTCTCCCCTGGGGCCTGGACGGCCTGCGCCAGGCGCGTGCTGCCACGGCGCTGACTTTGGTTGCGATTGGCGGCATCCATGCTGGCAACGCAGCCGAGGTGCTGGCCGCTGGCGCCCACGGCTTGGCTGTAGTCAGCGCCGTGTGTGGCGCCGCCGACCCGGCCGCAGCAGCGCGCCAACTGCGCACTATTTGGGAAGAACAAGCATGACCACAGCCCTCATTGCCGCGCCTTTTGCTTACCAGTACCCGCGCGTGCTCACCATTGCTGGCTCGGATAGCGGCGGCGGCGCGGGCATCCAGGCGGACCTGAAGACGTTTTCTGCTCTGGGCTGCTTTGGCATGAGTGCAATTACCGCGCTCACCGCGCAAAACACCCAGGGCGTAAGCGCCATCCACGCCGTGCCGCCCGAGATGCTGCGCCAGCAAATTGACGCCGTAGTGGACGACATGGGCGTGCACGCGGTCAAGATCGGCATGCTGCATTCGGCCGAGGTGGTGGGCGCTGTGGCTGATGCCATTGACCGGCACCAGTGGCCCCACGTGGTGCTCGACCCGGTGATGGTGGCCACCAGCGGCGCGGTGCTGATCGAACGCCCGGCCGTTCAGGCGCTGATTGCGCAGCTCTTTGGCTGCGTGACCCTGGTCACGCCCAATCTGGACGAAGCTGCGCTCTTGGTCGGGCGGCCTCTGGCCACGCAAGACGACATGGAACGCGCCGCCAGCGAACTGCTGGCCATGGGCGCCCAAGCCGTGCTCGTCAAAGGCGGCCATCTGGCGGGCGATACGGTGCACGATTTGCTGGCTACCCGCGCCGGGCTGCGCCACTGGATGCGCGCCCCGCGCATTGCAAGCGCCAACACCCACGGCACCGGCTGCACCCTGTCGTCAGCCATTGCCGCACACCTAGCCTTGGGCGCAGACCTGCAAGGTGCGGTAGAAAGTGCCCGGGCCTATGTGCGCGGCGCGCTGGAACACGGCGCGTCGGTGCGCACCGGCCAGGGCAGCGGCCCGCTCAACCACAGCTTTGCGCCCGTGACCATGCGCTTGCTGCCCCTGTGTCCCTGAGCGCGCGCGCCAAACCCCGTGTTCCAATGGGGGCAACTCCAAAAAAATTTTCAATATAAGCGCCCCATGACCGACGACACCATCCCTAAACCTGCCGCCACCGCTTCCACCCTGTGCGAATCTTGCGCTGGCGTGCAGCAAAACTGGCGCCGCGCCAAGGGCCACCCTGAATTGGTACAAGGCACCAACCGCATGGTGGCCCACCGCCACGGCTCGGTGACCATCACCAAATACGCCTGCGAGCGCTGCGGCACCGTCTGGGAGTATGAGAACAACAAGGTCAACCGGCATGCGGGGTGGTCGGTGATTGGGTAAATACCCAAGCCCGACCCTGATGAAGGCTACTTACGGCGCGTAAGCCAAGCCAGCACCAAAGCCGCCCCCAGCGTCGGCAGCGCCGCCCCCCATTGCGGCGCCCACTGGCTGAGCGCGTGGTAGAGCGCAATACCTGCCAGCCACAGGATGGCGGCGCTCCAGTCCACGGTTTTGTCTTGCGATGCCGCCACGCCGGGCAAGCCCATGCGCCCCAGGATGACGCCAAACAAGGGCACAAACACCGAACTGAGCAAAAGCAAAAAGGGCTCCAGGTCGTGCATGGGCAGCACCAGCGCCAGGGCGGTGCTGGCCGCAGCAATAGCCAGGCCCCAGCCGCGCACGGTCCAGGGCGTGTGCAGGCTGTGGGCGCTGACCGAGGCGCTGTGTACGTCGCCATAGGCGTTGTCGATCTCGTCCACCAAGATCAGGCTCAGCGCCACCAGGCCGCCTTGGGCCAGAAGCAGCACGCTCACCAGGTCTGCGCCGGGCGCGGCCACGCTCACCACCAGCAGACCCAGCGCGTAACACCACACATTGGCTAGCGCATAACCCAACCAGGTGCCACCCAGCGCGCCGCGCGGGCTGCGTCCAAAGCGGGCGAAGTCTGCTACCAGCGGCAGCCAGGACACGGGCATGGCAATCACCAGGTCCAAGGCGCCGGGCCAGCCCATGCTGCCGTCGCCCGCGCGCGCCCAAAACGCGTCCCAGCCGTGGGATTGCGCCTGCGCGCCAAATTGGTAGGTGAGCCATAGCAGGGACGCAATCACCAGCGGCAGCGCGTAGCGGGAAAGCGTCTTGCGCACCAGCGTCACCATCGAGCCCGCCAGCAACAGGGCCAGAACACCCCCCCACAGCACGGTAAACGCCAGGGTGCCACCCAGGCCCGAGGCGTCCCAGCCCAGCGCCTCTTTGGCAATCGCCACGCTGCCGTCGCGCATGATGACCAGCTCAAACGTGGTCCAGCCGATCAGCTGCGCAATGTTGAGCAGCACCGGCAGGCGCGCAAAGTGGCTGCCAAAAGTGCGGTGCATGATGCCCGCGCTGCTCAAGCCCGTGCGCGCGCCTACATGCGCCACCCAGGCCAAAAGGCCCGCGCCCAGGACGGAGCCCAGAACGATGGCCAATACGGCGTCCCGCGTGCCCAGCGCAGGTGTCAGGTAAGAGCCCATCTGAATGACCAAGAGCCCCACGCCAAAGCTGAACCACAAGCTGGCCTGGGTGCGCCAGTCGAACACGCGCGCGTCTAGCGTGGTGGGGGTGAGGGCCGAATTGGCCGGCCCGGAGGAGGGGAAATTGTTGTCGGATGCCATGTTTTGCTCCTTAGCAAAAAGATGGCAGGAAGGCCAGCGCCCGTCGAGCGAAGGGCTGCGTGCTTCCCTGCGCGAGGATTACCTCAGTCAGGTTCAAAGGGACTTTCTCAGCCGTCCCGAAAGACAGCACCCCTAGCGAATGCGCCTTGCGACGCAAAGACGATTTTACGGGTCGTCTGCCGCGAAAGTTTCTACAGGCGCTATTTAATTGCGTAAAGCGGGCAAAGCTTGGAAACTTCGCAAGCTTCTGCCACGCGCTTTTGCTTAGGATTAGCCATATTCCCGCTATTTCGATTCAAAGGCCCCCATGCTCTCGCAACCCGCTACCAAATACCAGGCGTTCCCCGCAATCCATCTGCCTGAGCGCCAGTGGCCCAGCCGCACCATCACCGCGCCGCCCATCTGGATGAGCACCGACCTGCGCGATGGCAACCAGAGCCTGTTTGAGCCCATGAACCTGGAGCGCAAGATGCGCATGTTCCGCACCGCCTGCGCGGTGGGTTTCAAGGAAATCGAGGTCGGCTTCCCCAGCGCCTCGCAAACCGACTTTGACTTTGTGCGCGCCCTGGTGGACGAGGGCCACGTGCCCGCCGACGTGACGATTGAAGTACTGACGCAGGCGCGCGAGCACCTGATTCGCCGCACCTTTGAGTCAGTGGTGGGCGCGCGGCGCGTGATCATGCATGTGTACAACGCCACGGCACCGTTGTTTCGCGACGTGGTGTTCAACATGAGCAAGGCCGAGGTGGTGCAAATGGCGGTGGACGCCGTTACGCTGATCCAGCAACTCGCCAAAGCCCACCCCGAGACCGAATGGGTGCTGCAGTACAGCCCCGAGTTGTTCACAAGCACCGAGCTGGAATTTGCCAAGGAGGTGTGCGACGCCGTGACCGCCGTGTGGGGTGCCACGCCCGACAACAAGGTGATTTTGAACCTGCCAGCCACGGTGGAAGTGGCTACCCCCAATATTTACGCCGACCAAGTGGAATGGATGCACCGCAACCTGGCGCGGCGCGACAGCATTGTTTTGAGCCTGCACCCGCACAACGACCGGGGCACGGCCGTGGCGGCGGCTGAGCTGGGCATCATGGCCGGAGCTGACCGGGTGGAAGGCTGCTTGTTTGGCAATGGCGAGCGCACCGGCAATGTAGACATCGTCACCCTGGCGCTCAACCTCTACACCCAGGGCGTGCACCCGGGCCTGGACTTCTCCGACATCAACGCCGTGGCCCGCACCGTGGAGCACTGCAACCAGCTACCCATCCACCCGCGCCACCCCTATGTGGGCGACTTGGTGTTCACCGCGTTCAGCGGCTCGCACCAGGACGCCATCAAAAAAGGCTTTTCCGCGCTGGACAAAAACGGCCCGTGGAACGTGCCCTACCTGCCCATCGACCCGGCCGACCTGGGCCGCACTTACGACTCCATCATTCGCGTCAACAGCCAGTCGGGCAAAGGCGGCGTAGCCTATTTGCTGGAGGCCGAGTTTGGTGTGGTCATGCCCCGGCGCCTGCAGGTGGAATTCTCAGGCGAGGTGCAAAGCTACACCGACCAGCACGGCGGCGAAATGAGCGCGCAAGATATCTGGGCGCTGTTCTCCAGCACCTATCTGGAGAGCGCGGCGCCCCTGCGCTACGTGGGCTACCAGTTGACCGACCACCCACACGACGCCACCGGACAAGGCATCCGCCTGACGGTGGACGCCGCCGGTGTGCGCCATACCCTGCATGGTGCGGGCAACGGCCCCATCGACGCCGCAGTGCACGCCTTGCAAACCCTGGGCCTGGATGTGCAGGTGCGCAGCTTTGAAGAACGCTCCACCAAAAGCAGCGGCCACGGCGGCGACGCCCAGGCCTGCGCATTCATGGAACTGAGCTCGGACGCCACCGATTCTCCCGACCGCTTTGGCGTCGGCCTGGACCACAACATCGTCACCGCGTCCATCAAGGCGCTGGTGAGCGGGGTGAATCGGTTGGGCTTGGTGCCGCAGGGGACGGGTGTGGCTGCGGCTGCGGAGGAAGTGGCGTTGGTTTGATAAGGCTGCGGTGCGCTTGTGCGTGACCGCATTGCGAACTTGGGACTAAAGAATGTTTGAATTTGACATTGTTATTACTTAGTAATAACATCGCCTGCATCACAAGCCCCATTCAAGCCTGACAAATGCATGTCTCCATCCGCCCCTTTGGCAATTCCCGCGGAATTGTTATTCCCAAACCCATCCTCGCCCAGTTGGGTCTGGTGGACCAAGCGGACCTGACCGTCGAAAACGGCGCGCTGGTGATCCGCAAGCCTGCGCTCCCCGCGCGCTCCGGTTGGGCGGATGCCGCCAAAGCAGTAGCGCTTGCCAATGACGATGGATTGGTGCTAGGCGAGTTTGGCAATGAGGGCGACGAGGATCTGTCGTGGTAACGCGCGGGGACGTCTGGTTGGTCAACCTAGACCCCACCGTGGGCAGCGAGATCCGCGAATCGCGTCCGTGTGTGGTGCTGTCGCCGCCCGAATTGCACGACCACCTCAAGACCATCATCATTGCGCCCATGACCTCGCAAGGGTTTCAGGCGCCTTTTCGCGTTCCCCTCAAGTTTCATGGCACTTCGGGCTTGCTGGTGTTAGACCAAATCCGCAGCGTGGATAAGTTGCGCTTGGTCAAGAAGCTGGGAAGCGTGCAAGCCCAAACGCTGAGAACAGCACTGCAAACCATGCGCGAGATGTTTGAGGCCTGAGCGCCAGAAAACGGCGACCCTGCCGCATCAAGCCTTCTTCAAAAAGCAAGCCTTGAGCATAAAACTGCCGCCGTCCATCTTGCAGTCCACCTCGTGGTCGCCGCCGACTAGGCGGATGCTTTTGACCTTGGTGCCCATCTTCAGCACGGTGGACGAGCCCTTGACCTTCAGGTCTTTGATCAGGACCACGGCGTCGCCGTCTTGCAGCACCTGGCCGTTGGAGTCTTTGACGACGGTGTCCGCTTCTTCCACCACGGCCACAGCCTGGGCCGGCCACTCAAAGCCGCAGTCGGCGCAAACCAGGTTGGCGCCGTCGGCATAGGTGTTTTCCAAAGCGCATTGGGGGCAGGCGGGCAGGGTGTGGGGCATGGGGTGTCCGGTGAAAGGTAAAACGAGCAAATCAGGTGCGGCGTGGCGGCGCAAGCGGGGTCAAGTGTGGGTGTCAGCCAGCCCACGACCTGGCCAGCGTCCGCCGCTGCAGCGCGCAATTCCAGCCAAGTCGGAGCGCGATTGCACATCAGCAAACCCGGCGGCCCGCAACAATTCACACACCGCCAGCGCCTGGTCGTAGCCATGCTCTAGCAGCAGCCAGCCGCCGGGTTTAAGGCGCTCACCTGCCTGGCCAATGATGGCGCGCAGGTCGTCCAGGCCGTCAGTGCCGCTGGCCAGCGCTTGCAGGGGTTCGTGGGTGAGCGCAGCCAAGTGCGGGTCGGCATCCGCGATGTAGGGCGGGTTGGAGGCGATTACGTCAAATGGGCCGCTCAGGCCTTCAAGCCACGAGCCTTGCGAAAACGCCACGTCCAGCCCCAAGCGTTGCCCGTTGGTCTGGGCCACGGACAGCGCGTCGGCGCTGAAATCGCGCGCATGCACGTGCACATCGGGCCGCTGGTGTTTGAGGGCCAGCGCAATGGCGCCGCTGCCGGTGCCCAGGTCCAGCACGCGACCGCCCGGGGGTAGAAGCGCCAGCGCCCAGTCCACCAGGGTTTCGGTGTCGGCGCGCGGGCACAGCACGCGGGCGTCTACATGCAGGTCGAGCCCATAAAACTCCTGGTGTCCGGTGATGTAGGCCAGCGGCTCGCCGTGCAGGCGGCGGTGCAGCGCGGCGTCAAAGCGGCTTTGTGCGGCGGCGTCCAGCGCATCGCCGTCGTGCGCCAGCAGCCAGGCGCGGTCGTGCGGGGCGCGGCCCAGGGCGTGCAGCAGCAGCATTTGGGCGTCCAGCCGCGCCAGCCCCAGGGTGCTGGCGTGCTGCAAGGCCGCCGCCAGCGTGGCGTTAGCGGGCAAATCGCCGCTCAAGAAAGTCCCACTTCCAGCGCCGCCATTTGCTGCGCCGCCTCGTAGGCTTGCAGCGCCTCCACCACGTCGCCCAGGTCGCCCTCCATGATGGTCAGCAGCTTGTACAAGGTGAGGTTGATACGGTGGTCGGTCAAGCGGCCTTGCGGAAAGTTGTAGGTGCGGATGCGGTCGCTGCGGTCGCCGGTACCGATCAAGCCTTTGCGCTCGGCGGCGTCTTTGGCGGCGCGCTCGGAGCGGTCTTTCTCGTGGATGCGGGCGGTCAGCACTTTCAGGGCCTGCGCCTTGTTGCCGTGCTGGCTGCGTCCGTCCTGGCATTCGGCCACGATGCCGGTGGGCAAGTGGGTAATGCGCACCGCCGAGTCGGTCTTGTTGATGTGTTGTCCCCCGGCGCCGCTGGCGCGGTAGGTGTCAATGCGCAAGTCGGCCGGGTTGATCTTGATGGCCTCTTGCTCGTCAGGCTCGGCCAGCACGGCTACGGTGCAGGCGCTGGTGTGGATGCGGCCCTGGGTTTCGGTCACCGGCACGCGCTGCACGCGGTGGCCGCCCGACTCAAATTTGAGTGCGCCATAGACGTTGTGGCCTTCCACACGTAGCACCACCTCCTTGTAGCCGCCCAGCTCGCTGCCGGACTCGCTCATGATCTCGGTCTTCCAGCCTTGGGCGTCGCAGTAGCGGGTGTACATCCGCGCCAGGTCGCCGGCAAACAGGGTGGATTCGTCGCCGCCGGTGCCTGCGCGGATCTCGATAAAGGCGTTGCGCGCGTCGTCCGGGTCTTTGGGCAGCAGCATGCGCTGCAGCTCCAGTTCCAGCTGGGCGAGTTCGGCGCTGGCGCTGTCTATTTCTTCTTGCGCCATTTCCGCCATTTCGGCGTCGCCGTCGGCGGTTTTGAGCATGTCTGTGCCCGCAGCCAAGTCGGCCTCGCGGGCTTGGTAACGCGTCCAGCGGCTGGCCACGGCCGCCACCTCGGTGTGTTCGCGCGACAGCACCAAGAACTGCGGCATGTCTTTCATGATGTCTTCGCGCGAGAGCAAAAACTCCAGTTCACCCAGGCGGTCGGCGTAGCGGGCCAGTTGTTGGCGCAAAAATGGTTTCATGGTCGGTTATGGGGTACAGAAAGTCGGGTGGCCAGGGGCGCAAACGGAGAAAGCATCGGCGCAAACAGCGTACAGGCAGGGCGAAAAATGCGCAGAAGATAGCGCAATGCCGGCCAGGGGGGCAGCGCCGCTAACGCTCTTTGCGCAAGAAAAAGTGTTCGATGGCGTGGCTGGCACGCTGGCGCGAGCTGGGGTCGGCGCCGTGCAATTCGGCAAAGGCGCCGTGCAGCATTTTTTGGGTTAAGCCTTTGGACAGGGCCTCGAGCACCGCGTCGACGTCTTCACCTTTGGCCAGTGCCTTTCGCGCGCGTACCAGTTCTGCGGCACGCCAGGCGTCGGCCTGGGCGTTGAGCTGCTGGATGAGCGGCACGCTGTTGCGCTGGTCCACCCAGTGCATAAAGCTTTGAACTCCGGCATCCACAATCGCCTCGGCCTGGGCCACGGCCGCCTGGCGGCTGGCCTGTGCGGTTTGCACCACGCCAGCCAGGTCGTCCACGGTGTACAGGTATACGTCGCCTAGGCGTTTGACCTCGGGCTCAATGTCGCGGGGCACCGCCAGGTCGACCATGAACATGGGCCGGCGTTTGCGTTTTTTCAGGGCCCGCTCCACCGCGCCCAGGCCAATGATGGGCAGGGTGCTGGCGGTGCAGCTGATGACGGCGTCAAATTCGTGCAGGCGCTCGGGCAGGTCGGCCAGGTGCATTACGTCGGCGCCAAAGCGCCCAGCCAGCTTTTCGCCGCGCTCCAGCGTGCGGTTGGCGATCGTCATGGTCTTGGGGTTTTTGGCGGCAAAGTGGGTGGCGCACAGGTCGATCATTTCGCCTGCACCCACAAACAGCACCTTGACCTGCGCCAGGTCTTCAAACAATTGGCCCGCCAAGCGGACGGCGGCGGCGGCCATGCTGATGGAGTGGGCGCCAATCTCGGTGGAGCTACGCACCTCTTTGGCCACGGCAAACGAGCGCTGGAACAGCTGCGACAACGTGCTGCCCAGGGCGCCGGCAGCGTCGGCGGCGCGCACCGCGTCTTTAAGCTGGCCCAAAATTTGTGGCTCGCCCAGCACCATGGAATCGAGCCCGCTGGCCACCCGAAAGGCGTGGCGCGCGGCCTGGTCGTCGGTCAGGCCGTAGGTGTGCGAGCGCAGCGATTGCACCGACACGCCGCCCGACTGCGCCAGCCAGGCCAGGGTGTGCTCCAGGTGGGACGCGTCCCCCGCGCAGTAAATTTCGGTGCGGTTGCAGGTGGAAACAATGGCCGCCTCGGGCGCGTGCGGCAGAGACTGGCGCAGTCCTTGCAGGTGCGGCTCGATCATGTCCAAGGCGAACGCAAACCGGCCACGCAGGTCCAGCGGTGCGGTGGTGTGGTTGATTCCGAGTGCCCAGACTGCCATATATCGCCCGGATTATAAAATTGTTGCTACTTCGAAAGCATCCATGGGCCCGCTTGACCTAATTAACCACTTGCTCAACTTTGCGGCGCCCGCCGTGTTTGTGGGTTTTTTCCTGGCGCTGCTGGCGCCCTGGGTGCTGCGCACGGGGCCCCGGCGTGTCAGTTTGGCGGCTTGTGGCCTGTTGAATTCCATCTGCGCAGCGTGCGCTTTGGTGGGCGGGCTCTGGTTTTTTGGCAATGACGGCAAGATGGCAAGCTACCTGGCGCTGACGGTGGCCAGCGCGGCCAGCCAGTTCTGGCTGATGCAGGCCCGCCGATGAGCGCGCCACAATCGGGCGGCCCCGCCATCGTGGTGGCGCGCACCGAGCATCTGCCTGCGCTGCACGCGCTTATCTTTGACCATGGCGCCAACATCTGGAATTACCTGCCCGAAGACGGCATCCGCGAACACTTGGACGATATTGCCCAAGGTCGCGGCCACGGCGTGCTGGCGCTGCAAGACGGTCTCATCCTGGGCGCGGTGACTTTTGGCCTGAGCACCGACTTTGACCGTTACCTGCCTGTGCCTCTGCGCGGCACGTCTCAGGGCTATGTCAGCGAAGCCGTGGTTCGGCGCGACCGGGTGGGCCAGGGATTGGGTACGCGGCTGCTGCGCGAGGCGCTGGCAGTGCTGGCAAGCATGGGCGTTCAGGCGGTCTTTATTGACCGCCATGAGGAAAACTGGGCCTCAGCGGGCATGATGCGCCGCGCCGGATTTGTGGAGATTGACACCTACGCCGACCCCCGGCGGCGCCCGCATGGCTCGGGGCGTACCACGGTGTGTTCTTTCAGCTTTGCGGCCGAAAGTGGTCCACCCGGTCCGTAATCAGCCCGTCGGTGCCCAAGTCCAGCAGACGCTGGGCCTCTTGATCGTCATTCACGGTATAGCTCAGCAAGCGAAACCCGGCCGCTTTGGCCAGCCTTACCGACTCGGTATTCCACAGTGCATGGTTGCACACAATGGCTTGGCATTGCAGCTTGGCGGCGTGCCCAAGCCAGTGCGTCCAGGGTTGGCCTTCGAGCGCATGGATTAGCAGGCCGCGCGGCAGTGCGGGTTGTGTTGCCAAGGCGCCCTCGAGCGCGGCAAGGTCAAACGACGTCAACAAGGGCGGCACCGCCGCGGCTTGCCAAAGGCGCGCCGCGTGCTGCGACACCACTTCGCCGGTGTGGCGCTCGGTGCCCACGGTCGGTTTGATCTCAATATTGAGGCAAAAGCCGTTGGCCATGCAAAAGCGGGCAATAGCCGCCAGTGTGGGCAACGGTTCGCCCGCATAGGCGGCGCTGTGCCAACTTCCGGCGTCTAGCTGGGATAGCGCTTGCCACGGGTGGTGGCCCGCCACCGGGTCGGCGCTTGGTGGCAGCGCAGACAGGTCTGTAGTGCGCGCCAGCGTGTCGTCATGCAGCAAAAAAGGCACGCCGTCGCTGCTGAGTTTGACGTCGCATTCGAACATGCGGTATCCGTGGGACGCGCCCAGGCGAAAGGCGGCCAGGGTGTTCTCGGGCGCCAGCGTGCCCCCGCCCCGGTGGGCGATCGAGCGTGGGTAGGGCCAGGCTATGGCGGGCTGTGTGGTCATACAGCGAATTTAACCGCAAGCGGGGGCAGGGCAGAGGCATGCTTCGCCTTATGCACCGCTTGTGAATGCTGCGCTGCGGTACCATAACCAATGTCTTCTGTGGCACCCACCCAACGGACGCGCCCCTACCAACCCGCCTGATGAACGCTCCCACATCCCTCGCCCAGCTCTTGCCCGCGCTCCCATCCGCCCACCCGGCGCTCGAGCGCATCCGCGAAATCCCCTACAACTACACCTCGTTCTCTGACCGCGAGATCGTGATTCGTCTGCTGGGTCAAAAAGCATGGGAAACGCTCAACGCCCTGCGTGAAGAGCGCCGCACCGGTCGCTCGGCACGCATGTTGTACGAGGTGCTGGGCGACATTTGGGTGGTGCAGCGCAACCCCTATTTGCAGGACGACCTGCTGGACAACCCCAAGCGCCGGAGCCAGTTGGTCGATGCGCTGAACCACCGCCTGGCTGAAGTGGAAAAGCGCCGCACGCCCGACGCCGACGGTGAGCGCGACGCCATGGTGATGGAGTTGCTGGTGTCCGCCCGTAAAGCCGTGCATGCGTTTAACGCCGCTTTTGATGAAGTGGCTGCACTGCGCAAAAAGGCGCAAAAACTGCTGGGCAAGCTCACGGCCAAGGACAACGTCAAGTTTGACGGCCTCTCACGCGTGAGCCACGTGACCGACGCCACCGACTGGCGCGTGGAATACCCGTTTGTGGTGCTCACGCCCGACTCGGAAGAAGAAATGGCCGGTTTGGTCAAGGGCTGCATTGACTTGGGCCTGACCATCATTCCACGCGGCGGCGGCACCGGCTATACCGGTGGCGCGATTCCCTTGACCTGGAAGAGCGCGGTCATCAATACCGAAAAGCTCGAAGCCATGACTGAAGTCCAGATGCGGCGTCTGCCTGGCCTGGACGCAGATGTCGCCACCGTCTGGTCGGAGGCCGGTGTGGTCACCCAGCGCGTGGCCGATGCGGCCGAGCGCGGCGGTTTTGTGTTTGCGGTGGACCCCACCTCGGCCGAAGCCAGTTGCATAGGCGGCAACATCGCCATGAACGCCGGGGGCAAAAAAGCGGTGCTGTGGGGCACGGCACTGGACAACCTCGCGAGCTGGCGCATGGTCACACCCCAGGCCGAGTGGTTGGAAGTGACCCGCATCAATCACAACATGGGCAAGATCCATGACGCAGACGTGGCCAGTTTCGAGCTGCAGTATTACCGGGCCGACGGCAAAACCAAGTTGCGCACCGAGCGCCTGGACATTCCCGGCAAGGCCTTTCGCAAAGAAGGCCTGGGCAAGGACGTGACCGACAAGTTTTTGAGCGGCCTGCCCGGCATCCAAAAAGAAGGCTGCGACGGCCTGATCACCAGCGCGCGCTGGGTGCTGCACCGCATGCCGGCGCACACCCGCACCGTGGTGCTGGAGTTTTTTGGCCATGCGCGCGAGGCGGTGCCCAGCATTGTGGAGATCAAGGACTTTATGTTTGCCGAGCAAAAGCGCTCGGGCGTGGTGCTGGCCGGCTTGGAACATCTGGACGACCGCTATCTCAAAGCCGTGGGTTACGCCACCAAGTCCAAGCGCGGCGGCCTGCCCAAAATGGCCTTGTTTGGCGACATTGCTGGGGACGACGCCGATGCGGTGGCGCGCGCCACCTCGGAGGTGGTGCGCATTGCCAATTCGCGCAGTGGCGAGGGCTTTATCGCGATCAGCCCCGAGGCGCGCAAAAAGTTCTGGCTGGACCGCAAAAAGACCGCGGCGATTAGCAAGCACACCAACGCCTTCAAGATCAACGAAGACGTGGTGATTCCGCTGCCGCGCATGGCCGAATACACCGACGGCATCGAGCACATCAATATCGAGCTGAGCCTGCGCAACAAACTGGCGCTATGCGACGCGCTGCACGCGTTTTTAAGCCAGGGTAACCTGCCTATGGGCAAGGCGGACGACGCGATGGATACCCCTTCTGTCGAACTGATTCAAGAGCGCGTGGCCCAGGCCGTGGCCTTGGTGGCCGAGGTCCGCGCCCAGTGGCAAGACTGGTTAGACAACGTGGACGCCCAGTTTGCCCAGATGCAAGACCACAGCCTGCGCGCGAGCTGGAAAACCCAGTTGCGCGAACCGCTGCAGGGTATTTTTACCGGCGGCGCCTTTGCCGCCATCCTGGCGGAGTGCACCGCCATTCACAAGCGCGTGCTCAAAGGTCGCGTCTGGGTGGCGCTGCACATGCACGCCGGTGACGGTAATGTCCACACCAACATCCCGGTCAACAGTGACGACTACGGCATGCTGCAAGCCGCCCACGGCGCGGTCAAACGCATCATGGCCCTGGCTCGCAGCTTGGACGGCGTGATCTCGGGAGAACACGGCATTGGCATTACCAAGCTGGAGTTTTTGAGCGACGCCGAATTGCAGCCGTTTACCGACTACAAGGCCCGCGTGGACCCTGAAGGGCGTTTTAACAAGGGCAAGCTGCTGCGCCAGCCTTCCATGGCGGTGCAAACCGCCGAACGCAGCGCTGGGACGCAATCGCATACCTATGCAGACCTCACCAACGCTTACACGCCCTCTTTTGGCCTGATGGGCCACGAGTCGCTCATCATGCAGCAGAGCGATATTGGCGCCATTGCGGACTCAATCAAAGACTGCCTGCGCTGCGGCAAGTGCAAGCCGGTGTGTGCGACGCACGTGCCGCGCGCCAACCTGCTTTACAGCCCGCGCGACAAGATCCTGGCTACCTCCTTGCTGGTGGAGGCCTTTTTATACGAAGAGCAGACGCGCCGCGGCATCAGCATTCGCCACTGGGAAGAGTTTGAGGACGTGGCAGACCACTGCACCGTGTGCCACAAGTGCGCAAGTCCCTGCCCGGTAAAGATCGACTTTGGCGACGTCACCATGAACATGCGCAACCTGCTGCGCAAAATGGGCCAAAAGAGCTTTCGTCCCGGCAATTCGGCGGCCATGTTCTTTTTGAACGCCACCAACCCCGAGACCATCAAGCTAGCTCGCGCGGCTATGGTGGGCGTGGGATTTTAGGCGCACCGCCTGGCCAATGATGTGTTGCGCGTGTTTGCCAAGGCGCAGACCGCCAAGCCCCCGGCATCTGTGGGCGCGCCGCCCATCAAAGAGCAAATCATCCACTTCATCAACAAGAAGATGCCCGGCGGCCTGCCCAAAAAGACGGCGCGCGCTTTGCTGGACATTGAAGACGCGGACTACGTGCCCATCATCCGCAACCCGCAAACCACCACGTCCGAGACCGAGGCGGTGTTTTACTTCCCCGGCTGCGGCTCCGAGCGCCTGTTCAGCCAAGTGGGCCTGGCCACCCAGGCCATGCTGTGGCATGCGGGCGTGCAAACCGTGCTGCCGCCGGGATATTTGTGCTGCGGTTACCCCCAGCGCGGCAGCGGCCAGTTTGATAAGGCCGAAAAAATGATCACCGACAACCGGGTGCTGTTTCACCGCGTGGCCAATACGCTGAACTACCTGGATATCAAAACCGTGGTGGTGAGCTGCGGCACCTGCTACGACCAGTTGCAGGGCTACGAGTTCGACAAGATATTTCCGGGCTGCCGCATCATCGACATCCACGAATATTTGCTGGAGAAGGGCATCACGCTGGTGCCCCAGGGTGGCGCTGGCGCTGGTTACCTCTACCACGATCCTTGCCACAGCCCCATGAAGCTACAAGACCCGATGAAAACCGTCAAGGCGCTGGTGGGCGAGGCGGTGCTCAAAAACGAGCGTTGCTGTGGCGAATCTGGCACCCTGGGCGTGACCCGCCCCGACATTTCCACGCAAATTCGCTTTCGCAAGGAAGAAGAGCTACGCCAGGGCGAGGCCGATTTGGCAGTGCTGACCGGTACCGCACCGAGCACGCCGACCGTCACCAAAATCCTGACCAGCTGCCCAAGCTGCCTGCAAGGCCTGAGCCGCTACGGCAACGACCTGAACAACGGCTTGCTCGAGGCCGACTACATCGTGGTCGAAATGGCCAACCAGATTTTGGGCAAGGAATGGTTGCCCCAATATGTGCAAATTGCCAACGCTGGCGGCATTGAGCGGGTGCTGGTTTAAGGCTAGCGCACGCCAAGCCAGCGGCGCTCAATCCGATTAACAATACCCTTGACCCGAAAAGACACCATGGCCGGCCTAAAAAAAGACTCCCCTACCCCGCAGGCGATCACCGCCCACAGCCAGTCGCGCGTGCTGGAAATCAGCTTCTCGGACGGCGCGAGTTTTCGCATCCCATTTGAGCTGATGCGGGTGTATTCCCCGTCGGCCGAAGTGCAGGGCCATGGCGCGGGCCAGGAAGTGCTGCAGAGCGGCAAGCGTCTGGTCGAACTCACCGGCTTGGAGCCGGTCGGTAACTACGCCGTGCAACCCGCATTTTCTGATGGCCACGACAGCGGCATTTTTTCCTGGGACTACCTTTATTTTTTGGGTTCGCAAGAGGCCAGTCTGTGGCAGCAATACGAACAGCGCCTGCAAGCGGCTGGTCGTGACCGCGACGGCCCCATGCCCGCGCCCGCAGGCCACGGCTGCGCCAGCCACTGAAACCTTTTGCCCGATCCAACCGAACATTCGCTATGTCCCAAACCCACTTTGGTTTTAAGTCTGTCGATGAGGCCGAAAAAGCGCGTCACGTGCGCGGCGTGTTCGACTCGGTGGCCCCCAAATACGACCTGATGAACGACCTGATGTCCGGCGGTCTGCACCGCCTCTGGAAGGCCTACACCCTGATGGTGGCCGATCTACAAGAGGGCCAAAGAGCCCTGGACATTGCGGGTGGCACCGGTGACCTGGCGCTGGCTTTTTCCAAAAAAGTCGGCAAAACTGGGCAAGTGGTGCACACCGATATCAACGAAGCCATGCTCAGCACCGGGCGCAACCGCCTGATTGACCTGGGTATTTTGCTTCCCACGGTGGTGTGTGATGCCGAAAAGCTTCCCTTCCCAGATGGCTATTTCGACCTGGTCAGCGTGGCCTTTGGTCTGCGCAATATGACCCGCAAGGACGTGGCGCTGGCTGAAATGTGCCGCGTGCTCAAGCCCGGCGGCAAGCTGTTGGTGCTGGAATTTTCCAAGGTGGCGCCGCCGCTGGAAAAGCTCTACGACTGGTATTCCTTCAAAGTCTTGCCCAAGCTGGGCAAGCTGGTGGCAGGCGACGACGCTAGTTACCGCTACCTGGCCGAGTCGATTCGCATGCATCCCGGACAAAAAGAGCTAAAGGCCCTGATGCACAAAGGTGGATTCTGCCATGTGGATTACCACAACCTCACTGGCGGGATTGCTGCCTTGCATGTTGGAATCAAGCGTTAGCTAGGCCATAGGCACTTGCAGGACGGCAGAAAGGCCGCACCTGAGAGCCTCTGGGTGGCAGTTGAACTTCTAAATTATTGAGGAACAGATATGAAATGGTTGAGTTTGGTATTGACGGCATTTTTGCTCCTTGCTGGCGTAAACGCCGAGGCCGCACGCCTGGGCGGCGGCAAATCCATGGGCAAACAGTCTGGCAACGTCTCGCAGCGCGAGGCTGCGCCGAGCGCCCCTGCCCAAGGTGTGGGCAATTCAGCTGCGCGCCCCGCGCCCTCCGCTGCTCCCGCGGCACCGCGCCGTCCCTGGGGCGCCATGCTCGGTGGCCTGGCCGCTGGCTTGGGCCTGGCTTGGTTGGCGCATTCCATGGGCTTGGGTGAAGGCATGGGCCAAATCCTGATGTTCGCCTTGCTGGCCTTTGGTGTGATGATGGCCGTTGGCTACTTCATGCGTCGGCGCCAGGCGGCAGCAAGCCCGTTAGCCTTTCAGAGTGCGGGAAACATGGGCGGCGTCGAGTCGCGCCCGTACCGCCCCGAGAACGTGGGTAACGACGCTTCTGCCCGTCCTTGGGAGCAAAACGCAGCCCATTACGACGCTGCGCCGGCTGCCGGTGGCGGCTCGGGCTCCATGATCGGATCTGCACTTCTGGGCTCCCAAACCTGGGGCGTACCCGCAGGCTTTGACTCTGAAGGCTTTATCAAGGCCGCCAAGGCCAACTTCATAACCCTGCAAGCGGCCTGGGACAAGTCCGACATCAGCAGCCTACGCGCCATGATGACTGACAGCATGCTGTTGGAGATCAAAACCCAGCTCAGTGAACGCGAATCCCACACCGGCGCGCAGCCCAACCATACCGACGTGCAGGCTCTGGAAGCACGTCTATTGGGCATCGAAGAGATGGCTGACGAATACATGGCCAGCGTGGAGTACACCGGTATGATCCGCGAAGACGCGGCGGCGGCGCCCAGCCCTTTCCGCGAAGTCTGGAATATGACCAAATCGAAGAACGACGGCGGCTGGCTGGTGGCTGGCGTTCAAGCCCTGCAATAAGCGGTACCCGCGCAAGGGTGTGGCTTGGCGGCGGCAGAACTAGGCTCCCTATCGGGAATAATGGGGGACTATGGCAACTCAGTCCCCTTTTTCTATGCTTGAAACCTTTTTGCAGGACTTCAAGCTCCCCTTCACCCCGCCCGACTGGGCTGTCGAAGAAACACAGCGGCGCATCGTGTTGCTGATCAACCATGTGCTGTTGCAAGAGCCTCAGGCCACCACCCGCCTGGCGCGGCAAAAGGGTCGCACAGTGTTGGTGCAGTGGCAGACCCTGAGCTTCGAGGTACTTATCACGCCTGCTGGGCTGCTCGATCTGGCGCCCGGCAGCGGCCTGTCGGACCTGGTGCTCACGCTGACCGAGCCCTCGCCGCTGGCGCTGGTGCAAGGTCTGGTCCAGGGCGGCAAACCGGCGGTGCGCGTAGAGGGCGATGTGCAATTGGCCGCCGATGTGAACTGGCTCACCGACCACGTGCGCTGGGACCTAGAAGCTGATCTGGCCCGCATCGTGGGTGATGTACCGGCGCACCTGCTGGTATCCAATGGCCGCAGAATTGCCAGGGCGCTACAGGACTTTGTAGCCCAGGGACGCAAGGCCACGTCGGCACCCATGCCAGCGGCCGCATCGGCAGCTACAACAAGCCCCACTGAAAGCGCGCCATGAGCCGCTTGCTGCGCGGCTGGGCCATCCTGCGGGTGGTGCTGCGCTACGGTCTCGATGTGCTCTTGCTGCAAAGCCTGCCGCAACCGGGACTGCAACGTCTGGGGCGCCTGCTGGCCCTAGGGCGGCGCCTAGACGCGCCGCGCGGTGAGCGACTGCGCCAGGCGCTGGAAGACCTGGGCCCGATTTTTGTCAAGCTCGGGCAGGTCTTGTCTACCCGGCGCGATCTGCTGGCTCCCGACATTGCCTTGGAGTTGGCCAAGTTGCAAGACCGGGTGCCGCCGTTTCCCTCTGAAGTGGCCGTGGCCGCTATTGAGGAAGCGCTGGGCAAGCCGCTGAACGAAATATTTGTGTCTTTTGAACACATACCCGTGGCCAGCGCCTCCATTGCGCAGGTGCACTTTGCGGTGCTGCGCGACCGCAGCGGGCGCGAGCGCGAAGTAGCCGTCAAAGTGCTGCGCCCGGGCATGCTGGGGGCTATCGACAAAGACCTGGGGCTCATGCACCTGATGGCCGACATCGTGGGCAGTCTGTCGGCTGACGGCCGGCGTCTCAAGCCGCGCGAAGTGGTGGCCGAGTTTGACAAATACCTGCACGACGAGCTTGACTTGGTGCGCGAGGCTTCCAGCGCCGCCCAGTTGCGCCGCAATATGGATGGCCTGGACCTGGTGCTGATTCCGGAAATGCTCTGGGACCACTGCACCACCGAGGTGCTGGTGATGGAGCGCATGCACGGCGTGCCCATCAGCCAGGTGGACCGCCTGCGCGAGGCCGGGGTGGACATCCAAAAATTGGCGCGTGACGGTGTGGTGTTGTTTTTTACCCAGGTGTTTCGCGACGGCTTTTTCCATGCCGATATGCACCCGGGCAATATCCAGGTCAGCCTGGCGCCGGAAACCTTTGGGCGCTACATATCGCTGGACTTTGGCATCGTGGGCACGCTCACTGCGGTGGACAAGGAATATCTGGCCCAAAACTTCGTGGCCTTTTTTCGGCGCGACTACAAACGCGTGGCTGAATTGCATATCGAGTCGGGCTGGGTGCCAGCGGCCACCCGGGTCGATGAGCTCGAAGCAGCAGTGCGTGCCGTGTGCGAGCCCTACTTTGACCGGCCTTTGAAGGAAATTTCGCTCGGGCTGGTGCTTATGCGCTTGTTTCAGACCTCCCGGCGCTTTCAGGTCGAGATTCAGCCGCAGCTGGTGCTTTTGCAAAAAACCCTGCTCAATGTCGAAGGCCTGGGGCGCGACCTGGATCCCGAGCTCGACCTGTGGGCCACGGCCAAGCCCTTTTTGGAGCAATGGATGCTCAAGCAAGTCGGCCCGCAGCGCCTTTGGGATGAACTCAAGGCCCAGGCCCCCCGCTACGCCAAGATATTGCCGGACCTGCCGCTGCTGCTGCAAACCTATTTGCAGCGCGGCAGCGCGGACCCCAAGACCCACCAGCTGCTGGCGCAAATGCTGCGTGAGCAAAAACGCACCCACCGCCTGATGCAGGTATTGGTCTACACGCTGGGCGGTTTTGCCCTGGGCGCGTTGGGCATGCAGCTGGCTTGGCGCCTCCATCTGTAATAGCCGGCAACCTATAATCAAAGGCTTTGCCACCTGACTGTTAGAGGCCACCACGCCATGCCGATTTACGCCTACAAGTGCGACGCCTGCGGCTTTGCCAAGGACGTGCTCCAAAAGATGTCCGACGACACGCTCACCGACTGCCCAAGCTGCGGCAAAGCCGAATTCAAAAAACAGCTCACGGCTGCCGGCTTCCAGCTCAAGGGTTCGGGCTGGTACGTAACCGATTTCCGGGGTGACAAAAATGCCACCGCGGCCGCGCCCGCTGCGGCGGACGGCGCCGGTGAAACTGCCTCTTCGTCCGATGCTGCGGCGCCCGCCGCCGCCGCTGCGCCAGGCGCATCCGCCGCCGCAGCACCAACCGCCACTTCGCCAGTTGCATCAAACACCCCCGCTGCCAGTGGACCGAGTTCGGCTCCGGCAGCGACTTGAGCGTTCTAACGCCCACTGACAGGATTACCGTGCCCCTTAAAAAATACCTACTCACCGGCCTGATGGTCTGGTTGCCGCTGGCCATCACCATCTGGGTTTTGCTGTGGATGACCAGCGTGCTTGATGGTTTGTTCGGCAGCTTTTTGTCGGCGCTGGCCGCGGTCACCTCAGACGCCACAGGAGCCACGCTGGAGCGACTGCACCATATCCCGGGTCTGGGCGTGGTGCTGGTGCTCGGCTTCATGCTCGTCACTGGCGCGCTGGTGTCCAATGTGGCGGGCCGCTGGTGGCTCAAACAATGGAACCGTTTGTTTACCCACATTCCTGTTGTCAAATCGATTTACAACAGCGTGAAAAAAGTGTCCGACACCTTGTTTTCCAGCAACGGCAACGCCTTTCGCACAGCCTTGCTGGTGCAGTTTCCGCGTCCAGGCAGCTGGACCATTGCGTTTCAGACCGGCGTGCCCGATGGCGAAGTGGCCCAGCATTTGCCCGGGGAATTCATCAGCGTTTACGTGCCCACCACCCCCAACCCGACCGGCGGCTACTTTTTGCTGCTGCCGCGCGCCGAGGTGATTGAACTCCATATGAGCGTGGATGAGGCGCTTACCTACGTTATTTCCATGGGATCGGTCTCGCCCACGGCGCACCCCGCGCCCGTGGCGCCTGTCGCTTCGAAATCCTGATTTTTACTCCCTGATTGCCCGCTTGGGTACTGAAAGCACGCTATGGCTATGCGCTCCCACTATTGCGGTCTTGTGACCGATGCCCTCTTGGGCCAAACCGTTTCCTTGTGCGGCTGGGTCAACCGCCGCCGCGACCATGGCGGTGTGATTTTTGTTGACCTGCGCGACCGTGAAGGCTATGTCCAAGTGGTCTGTGACCCGGACCGCGCCGAGATGTTCAAGACGGCTGAGGGCCTGCGCAACGAGTTTTGCGTGCAGATCAAAGGTCTGGTGCGCGCGCGCCCTGAAGGCACGGTCAATGACAACCTCAAGAGCGGCAAGATCGAAGTGCTCTGCCACGAACTCATCGTGCTCAACCCTTCAGTGACCCCGCCGTTCCAGATTGACGACGACAACCTCTCCGAGACTACGCGCCTGACCCACCGGGTGCTGGACCTGCGCCGCCCCTATATGCAAAACAACCTGATGCTGCGTTACCGCGTGTCCATGGAAGTGCGCAAGTTTCTGGATGCCAACGGATTTGTCGACATCGAAACCCCCATGCTGACCAAGAGCACACCCGAAGGCGCGCGGGACTACCTGGTACCCAGTCGCGTGCACGACGGTCATTTTTTTGCGTTGCCCCAAAGCCCCCAGCTCTTCAAGCAGTTGCTGATGGTGGCCGGGTTCGATCGCTACTACCAGATTACCAAGTGCTTCCGCGACGAAGACCTGCGCGCTGACCGGCAGCCCGAGTTCACCCAGATTGATATCGAAACATCCTTCTTGGACGAGCAGGAAATCCGCGACATGTTCCAAGGCATGATCACCACGGTGTTCAAAAACACGATTGGCGTGGACCTGGGCGAATTCCCGGTTATGAGCTATGCCGACGCCATGCATATCTATGGCTCGGACAAGCCCGATTTGCGCGTCAAGCTGCAGTTCACCGAGGTCACCGACGTGATGGCCGATGTGGATTTCAAGGTGTTCTCGGGCGCTGCCAATATGAAGGGCGGCCGCGTGGTCGCACTGCGCGTGCCCGGTGGATCAGTGGAAGGCGGCGGCATCAGCCGCGGCGAGATTGACGCCTACACCGAGTTCGTCAAGATTTACGGCGCCAAGGGCCTGGCCTATATCCGTGTCAACGACATCACCAAAGGTCCGTGCCCAGAGGGCCCTTCGCGGTGGCCGGGCCTGCAAAGCCCCATCGTCAAAAACATCCACGACAAGGCGCTTACCGACGTGCTCGCCCGCACCGGCGCGCAAGACGGCGACCTGATTTTCTTTGGCGCCGACAAGGAAAAAATCGTCAATGACGCTATTGGCGCACTGCGCCTTAAAGTGGGTCACAGCGAGTTCGGCAAAAAGAACGGCCTGTTCGAGACCGGCTGGCGCCCCATGTGGGTGGTGGACTTCCCGATGTTCGAGTACGACGAAGAAGCGCAGCGCTACACCGCCACGCACCACCCGTTTACCGCTCCCAAAGACGGCCACGAAGACTGGATGGTCACAGCCCCCGAGAAATGCATCTCCAAGGGCTACGACATGGTGCTCAACGGCTGGGAAATGGGCGGCGGCTCGGTGCGTATCCACCGCGCTGACGTACAGCAAAAAGTGTTTGACGCACTCAAGATCAGCCCCGATGAGGCGCAGCTCAAGTTTGGCTTTTTGCTCGACGCCCTGCAATACGGTGCGCCCCCGCACGGTGGCCTGGCCTTTGGCCTAGACCGCGTGGTCACGCTCATGACTGGCGCAGAGTCGATCCGCGACGTGATTGCTTTCCCCAAAACCCAGCGCGCCCAGTGTTTGCTCACGCAAGCGCCCAGCCCGGTGGACGAAAAGCAGTTGCGCGAATTGCATATTCGCCTGCGTACGGTGGAAGCACTCAAGGCAGCATAAAGCGGCTTGAGCGTACGAAAAAAGCCACCTTCGGGTGGCTTTTTTGCGCCGGTCTATCCGGCATGATGTCCGCCCATGGCTTGCCGATAGGCTGTGCGGGTGGCCGGCGCCACGGCGGCCAGCAGTTGCTGGTAATGCGTCTGGTGGCGCGAAAACATGCGGGCCGATGCCACCATTTTTGAGCGGCAAAACCAGTGGCAGCTGTGCTGTAGCAGCAGCAATTCAGCACTGAGGCGAAACGCGCGGTCGCGCTCTGACAAGGCGTCGTGGTTGGCAATGCCGCTGCTCACCCCCTGGGCATGCACGCGTAGCAAAGCGCGCAGGTCGAAGCTGGCGCCGGGCAGCCAATGCACGGCCAGCGGCAGGTTCAAGGGCAGGGTGCTGGCGCGCCAGGCGCGGCCCTGGTCTTTGGGCAAGTCGTTTTGCAGTTGCTGCAACTGGCCAACGAGCCGCTCTTCGTGCTGGCCCATGACCTGCCAGACGCTGTTGCGCCGCTCGGGGTCGCTTTCGCCCATGGCGCGCAGGTAGCCCTGGGTCAGCGTTTCCATGAGCGACTCGATTTGGTAATTGCGCAAATAACGCCCCAAAAGCCCAATGCGCTGTCGCTGCTCCCAGGCGTTGCGCATTTGCAGACTAAACGCCAGTACGGCAAAAAAGACCAAAACACTCATAAGGGGCGGTAGGTAAAAAGGGAAGGGAGAAGCCCGCGTTATACCCGCGCGGCCAAGGCGTCGAGCGCCAGGCTGTGGCCGATCAGCACGCCTTGCGGCTGCTCGTAATCGGCCACTATCCAGGCGCGCTTGGTGTCTTGCGCCACGCGGTTGAGCCAGGCTTTTACGCGAAGTATGGAGCGTTGGTCCAGCGCGGCAAAGGGTTCGTCGAGCAAGGTCAGGCGGCAATGGCTGGCAAAGGCGCCGGCCAGCCAGACTTTGCGCTTGCTGCCGGTGGACAGCATGTACAGGGGCTTGTCTAGTTGCTCGTCCAAGCCCAGATCCTGCACCAGTGCGTTCAGGTCCGGCTGCGAAAAGTCGGCGTGGCGCGCGCGCAGCATGTCGAAGTAGGCCCGCGCTGCAATCGCGTCGTGTTGCGCGTCGCGCGGGTCCATCCAATAGACCGAGGTCGCTTGGGCTTGGCCCAAGGACTGCGCTGGATCAAGCCAAAGCCATTCAATGCAGCCTTTTTGCGCCGTCAAAACCCCGGCCAAGAGGCGCAGCAGGCTCGTTTTTCCACAGCTCTCGCCCCCAAACAGCAGGGTCACTCCGGGTTGGATTGCAAGGTTCAGGCCGGCAAAAACAGGGTTTATGCCGTAGGAGAAATACAGGTCGCGCACCCATGCCAAAGGCGCAGGAGCAGGGGCGGGCAGAGCGTGTTCAGGCATGGATGAGCTATCCTAACGCAGGCGGTGGACGCCGCTTTCCTGGCCTACGGTCTCGGTGCACAATGTTCGGAACATCGCCGTTGCTCCATGCCCCACCCCTTCAAAATTCCCGAATCCGTGTTGGTGGTGATTTACACCCCGGCCCTGGACGTGCTGCTGATTCGCCGCACCGAGTCCGACCCGCTCGCTGGCGTGTTCTGGCAATCGGTCACCGGTAGCAAAGACCGCTTGGATGAGCCCTATGCGCTGACCGCCGCGCGGGAGGTGCTGGAGGAAACCGGTATCGACTGCCGGCCGCACAGCACCTTGGCTGGGCAACTGCAAGACTGGCAGTTGGAGAACGTTTACGCCATTTACCCGCGCTGGCTGCACCGTTACGCGCCGGGCGTGGTGTTCAACACAGAACACCTTTTTGGCCTGCAAGTGCCCGCGGGCACGAAGGTAGAGCTCGATCCGCGCGAACACACGCATTACCAGTGGCTGCCCTACCAGGAGGCCGCGGACCTGTGCTTCTCGCCGTCCAACGCCGAGGCCTGCGCCCTGCTGCCGCGCTTTGTTGCGCAAAGGGCGCAGCCATGAGCCAGTTGGTGCGGGTGGTGACCTACAACATCCACAAAGGCGTGCGCGGCGTGGGGCCGGGGCGCAGCCTGGAAATCCACAACCTGGGCCACGCCATTTCCCGCTTTGGCGCCGATCTGGTGTGTCTGCAAGAGGTGCGCAAGCTGCACCGGGGCGAGGAAAAGTTTTTCGCCCACTGGCCCGCCGTACCGCAGGCCGATTTTTTAGCTCCTGAGGGCTACACCGCCGTGTACCGCACCAACGCGGTCACGCGGCACGGCGAACACGGCAACGCGGTACTGTCGCGCTGGCCCGTGGTCGCCCACCAGCATGAGGACATGTCGGACCATCGCTTTGAGCAGCGTGGCCTCCTGCACGCCGAGATGACGGTATACGGCCAAAGCGTGCACGTGCTGGTGGTGCATCTGGGCCTGGTGCGCGCCAGCCGCCAGCGCCAGCTGCAGCAGCTGTGCCGCTATATTGCGCGCGAAATCGCGCCCGATGCGCCGCTGCTAGTGGCGGGCGACTTCAATGAATGGGGGCCGCTGTTGGAGCGCGAACTCTGCAAGGCCGGCCTGTCGTCCTGGCGGCAAAAGGGCTACGCCACCTTCCCTTCGCGCCTGCCGCTGCTGCAACTCGACCACGTCTACGCCCGTGGCCTGCGTCCACTGCGTCTGGAAGTGCCACGTGGTGGGCCGTGGACCAAGATGTCCGACCACTTGCCGCTGATTGCCGAGTTTGAGCTGCCGCCTCTTGCTTTGCACTTGGCGCCAGCGCAGGCTGCCCGGGCGGCTTCCCAGGCGCAGGTGATTGAGGCGCTGCCGCAATCGGTGCCGGCCCTTGTGTCGGTGGCAGCAAGCGGCATGCTGCAGGCGGTCTGAGCATGCGCCCCACCCACTTCAACCACCACCAGCAGGTGCACCTGCTGCAAGGGGCGTTGGAGTTGTTTGCCGCAGTGATTGCGGCGGTGGACGCCAGTGCGACCGAGGTGCGGCTGGAAACCTATATCTACAACTTTGACAGCCAGGGCGAACGCCTGGCGCAGTCGCTGGTGCGCGCTGCCGAGCGCGGTGTGGCCGTGTACTTGGTTGTCGATGGCATAGGAACGCCCACTCTGCCGCAGCCATGGGTACAGCGCTTTAACGCGACGGGCGTGCAATGGCACCGCTTTTCACCGCTTGGGTTTTTGGGCGTGTTTCGGCCTGGCCGCTGGCGCCGGTTGCATCGCAAGCTCTGCGTGGTCGATGGCGCGGTGGCTTTTTGTGGTGGCATCAATGTGCTCGACGACCTGGTGGACCCCCATTACGGCGTGTTGCAGGCGCCGCGCCTGGATTTTGCGGTGCAGGTGCGCGGTGTGCTCGCACTAGAAGTGCAGCAGGCCATGGAACAGTTTTGGGCGCGCCTGGATCTGGCGCGCCAGGTTGAACACCTGCGATGGAAACAAGCCCGCCGCCTGCTGGCGCAGGCCACACCGAACTCGGACCCCAGCGCGTCAGCGCCGCAAACGCCCTTGCCCGGCGATGGCGTCTGGGCGGCCTTGGTCTTGCGCGACAACGTGCTGCACCGCAGCCGCATCGAGCAGGCCTACCGCAAAGCGATTGCCGATGCGCGCAGCGAGGTGCTAATTGCCAGCGCCTATTTTGTGCCAGGACGCAAACTGCGTCACGCCTTGGCGCATGCAGCCCAGCGCGGCGTGCGGGTGCGGGTGCTGCTTCAAGGCCGCTACGAATATTTCATGCAATACCACGGTGCCCGGACGGTCTACGGCGTGCTGATGGACGCTGGAGTGGAGATTTACGAATACACCGGGGGCTTTTTGCACGCCAAGGTGGCGGTAGTGGACCGGCGCTGGGCTACGGTGGGCTCGTCCAACCTGGACCCCTTGAGCCTGTTGCTGGCGCGCGAGGCCAATGTGGTGGTGCGCGACGGCCCGTTTGCGATGCTCTTGCGCCAGCGCCTGCTCAAAGCACTGCAGCACCAGTCGGTGCGGGTCGATCCGGCCATCTACGCGCAGCGCGGACGCTGGCAGCGCAGTCTAGACATGGTGGCCTTGGGCGTGATGCGCGCGGTCTTGTTTCTGATTGGCCGCGCGTACTGAACTTTGGTGCCAAAGTTTGGCGCAGCTGCTACCGAATTGATAGTAAAAATCTCAATGGTTGCGTGGGGGTTTTCCAACACGCAGGGGCTATTCAAACGCTGGTAACATGGTCTGTTGCCAATCAAATCCCCATTGCCATGACTCCACCTGACGAGGACGTTGGAACCCCGGTTTCCGTCAAAATCCGCGAGCGCATCCTCGCCTCGCGCAAGCGCTTCAACGCCAACGACAACATCGCCGATTTTGTGCGAGCTGGCGAACTCGCCGCCTTGCTCGACGAAGTTGAGGTCAAGATGCAAGGCGTGCTCGACAGCCTGGTGATTGACACCCAAAACGACCACAACACCGGCAACACCGCGCGCCGCGTGGCCAAGATGTACGTCAACGAGGTGTTTCGCGGCCGCTACGTACATGCCCCGAGCATCACCGAGTTTCCCAACGCCGAGCATCTCAATGAGCTGATGATCGTCGGCCCCATTACCGTGCGCAGCGCCTGCAGCCACCATTTCTGCCCAGTGATCGGCCAGATCTGGATTGGCGTGCTACCCAACGAGCACACCAACGTCATTGGCCTGAGCAAGTACGCCCGCCTGGCCGAGTGGGTCATGGGTCGGCCCCAGATCCAGGAAGAAGCCGTGGTGCAACTGGCCGACTTGATCCAGGAAAAAACCCAGCCCGACGGCCTGGCCATCGTGATGGAGGCCAGCCACTACTGTATGTCCTGGCGCGGCGTCAAAGACATGGACAGCAAGATGATCAACTCCGTCATGCGCGGTGTGTTCCTTAAAGACCCCAATTTGCGCCGTGAGTTTTTGGCGCTTCTTCCTAAGAAAGGCTGAACCATGCTCGTACGTTTGCTTTATGCCAGCCGCGCCGTGGACCCCACTGCGGTGGCGATTGATGAAATCCTGGCTAAGTCGCGCCGGGGCAACCCCAGCTCGGGCATTACCGGCATCCTGTGTTACGGCGGCGGCATCTTTTTGCAAGCCATCGAAGGCGGTCGCCTGGCGGTGAGCGAGCTGTACGGCCACATACAGCGCGACGCGCGCCACAAGGAAGTGGTGCTACTGCATTACGAAGAAATCTCCGAACGTCGCTTTAGTGGCTGGACCATGGGCCAGGTCAATATGTCCAAGATCAATGCCAGCATTTTGCTGAAATACGCCGAAAAACCCGAACTCGACCCCTACAGCGTCTCGGGCAAGGTGTCGCTGGCGCTGCTCGAAGAGCTGATGGCCACGGCCTCTATCATCGGACGCGCCTAAATTTCCGCGGGCGTTCCATCCGCCACGTCGGGCGGTCTTGCCCCGCTGCTGGGCTGCGATTTCTCCAGCGCCCCGAGCCGGCGCAAGCAGATCATGCTGGCCTGGGGCCACTGCGACGGCCAGCGCCTGCGCTTGGCGCAGTTGCAGGGCGTCACCAGTCTGCCTGACTTTCTGAGTGCCTTGCAAGCCGCGCCGCGCTGGGTCGGTGGTTTCGATTTGCCCTTTGGCTTGCCGCGCGAACTGGTACAAACCTTGGGCTGGCCGCTCAACTGGCAGGCCTGCATTGCCTACTACGCCGCCCTCTCGCGCGCCGAGATCCGCTCCCACTTTGCCGCTTTTTGCGATTCGCGCCCGGTAGGCGGTAAGTTTGCCCACCGGGCCACGGATATCCCGGCCGGGTCAAGCCCGTCCATGAAATGGGTCAATCCACCGGTGGCTTACATGCTGCACGCCGGCGTGCCGTTGATCCAGGCCGCAGGCGCCCACTTTCCCGGCCTGCAGGCAGCGCAGTTGCACGCGCCGCGTGTGGCGCTCGAAGCCTATCCGGGCATGCTGGCGCGCGAAATTTTGGGTGCGCGCAGCTACAAAAGCGACGACCGCGCCAAACAGACCCCCGATCGCCTGATTGCTCGCAAAGACCTGGTCAACGCGCTGGAGCTGGGCCAGTCGCGCTGGCAACTGCGCCTGCACCTAAGCCACGCCCAGCGCGACGCCTTGGTGGCCGACGCCTCGGGAGACGCGCTGGACGCTGCTCTTTGCCTGGTGCAGGCGGCCTGGGCCCAGCTGCGCCACAGCCAGGGCGACCCACTCTATGGCTTGCCCGCAGGCACCGACCCGCTGGAAGGTTGGATTGTAGGCGCCTAAGGGGTGTATAACCCGTCCCGATTCGTCTAAAAACAAGCAAGTTACTTACCCGCCAGCGCCTATTGCGCGCGGCATCTGGAAGGAAACCCCCATGGGCGCGCAGTGGAAAGCAAAAGGCAAGGAACTTGCCGCAAACGCAAAAGGCCGAGCTTTCGGTAAATTGGCCAAGGACATCATGCTTGCGGCGCGCAACGGCGCCGACCCGGCGTCCAACGCACGCCTGCGCCTGGTGGTCGAACAGGCCCGAAAGATTTCGATGCCCAAAGACACCTTGGACCGTGCCATCAAAAAAGGTGCCGGCCTGAGCGGCGAATCAGTGAGCTTTGAGCACGTGATCTATGAAGGCTTTGCGCCCCACCAGGTGCCGGTGATGGTGGAATGCCTGACAGACAACGTTAACCGCACAGCACCCGAGATGCGCGTCTTGTTTCGCAAGGGTCAGTTGGGCACTTCAGGCTCGGTGGCCTGGGACTTTGACCATGTGGGCATGATCGAGGCCGAAGCCGCCGTCAAAGGCGCAGACGCCGAAGTCGCCGCCATCGAGGCCGGTGCCCAAGACTTCGAACCCGCCGACGAGGCCGGTGTATGCGTGTTCGTGACCGAAGCAGCCGATCTAGACCTGGTCAGCCGCGCTTTGCCCACCCACGGATTCACCGTGCTGTCGGCCAAACTGGGCTACAAGCCCAAGAATCCAGTCAACCCCGCCAACCTGAGCGCCGAGCACCTGGAGGAAGTAGAAGGCTTTTTGGCCGCCATTGATGCCAATGACGATGTACAAAACGTCTACGTTGGGCTGGCCGGATAAACCAGCCTGGGCCTGGGGCAGGACAAACCCGTTGCAGGGGCCTGTGGCGGCGTCAGTGCTCCTGCATAATCAGGCGAGCCTCTCTTCAAGTTGAAATATTCACCATGTCCCTGTCCTTCCTGCGCCTCACAATCTCCGCCCTTTTTCTGGCCGCGTTCCTGGCCGCATGCGGCGGTGGCGGTAGTTCCGCGCCACCACCCACTGGCGGCATCACGGCCACGGCGGGCGACGGTCAGGTCACCATCACCTGGGTGGCGGATGCAGGCGTGGACTACTGGCTGATGTACGCAGCCACGGCCACCCCCATTGACATGAAGTCGCCCCCTGGTAACCATGCCTGGTTGACTACTGGGGTGACATCGCCGTTGGTGATCTCGGGTTTGACAAACGGCGTGACTTATTCGTTTGCCATGAACGGACGCATCAGCGGTGGCCCAGGTGGAGCGCAGGCGCCTTCGGTGTCGGCTACCCCGGTGGCTACCCCGGCGGCGCCATAGGCGCGCACTGCGGCCAAATCACAGCCCGTAAGACGGACTCCCGCACACCGCGCAGCCCGCATTGCGCCCCACGCGCACCTGTGTCCACTCCATGCTGCGGCCGTCGAGCATCAGCAGGCGCCCCGTCAGCGCTTGGCCGATGCCTGCGATCAGCTTAAGTGCTTCTGCCGCCTGCATGGCGCCAATGATGCCCACCAAGGGCGCAAACACGCCCATGGTGGCGCAGCGCGTCTCTTCGGGCACTACCTGGGGCGGGAACACGCAGGCGTAGCAGGGCGAGGCGTCGTCGCGCGGGTCATAGACGGTGATCTGGCCGTCCATCTGGATGGCAGAGCCAGATACCAGCGGCTTGCCGTGGCGCACACAGGCAACGTTGACGGCCTGACGGGTGGCAAAGTTGTCGCAACAGTCCAGTACCACGTTGGCGTTTGCCACCAGGGTGTCAAGCAGCGCAGCGTCGGCGCGCACGGGCAGGGCGGTCACCTCGGTGTGCGGGTTCAGGCTCCGCAGCGTGGCCCGGGCTGAATCTACTTTGGCATGGCCTAAGCGCTCGGTGGTGTGGGCAATCTGGCGTTGCAGATTGGTCAGGTCCACGCTGTCGTGGTCCACCAGGGTAATGTGGCCCACGCCGGCGCAGGCAAGATACATGGCCGCCGGTGAACCTAGGCCGCCGGCGCCAATGATCAGTGCGTGGCTTTTTAAAAAGCGGGTTTGGCCTTCAAAGCCAATATCGTCAAGCAGAACGTGGCGCGAATAGCGCAACAACTCCTCGTCTTGCAAACTGCGCTCGTTCATAAACTGCGCCGCTTCATGGCGCTGCTCAGTCTTCCTTGACTTCGGCTTTGCGCTCGGTCAGTGTCTTGCTGACTTTGACGGGCTGGCCCTTGAGCTGCTTGATGGCCTGGGCCAATTGGAAGTCTTTGTCGCTGCCAAATTCGGGAGCTTTACGGTCGGCTACCGGTTTGCGTGACTCTTCTTCCAGGCGTTTGAGCGCTTCTTCGCGCGCTTTTTCGCGGGCTTCGTCCTTCACTTCGGCGCCTTGGCCGCTGGCCAGGTGTTTCTCCAGGTCCGCCTCACGGGTGCGCAGCGCGGCGTAAGGGCTGCCTTCTTCGGTATCGTCCACCATCACATTGGGCACGATGCCTTTGGCCTGAATGGACTTCCCGCTGGGCGTGTAGTAGCGCGAGGTGGTGATTTTCAGGCCGGTGTCAGCGCCCAGGGGGCGGAAAGTCTGCACCGAGCCCTTGCCAAACGTCTGGCTTCCCATGATGGTGGCGCGCTGATGGTCTTGCAAAGCACCCGCCACGATTTCACTGGCGGACGCAGAGCCTTCGTTTACCAAAACCACCAAGTCCACTTTTTTCAGCCCGGCGGGCAGAGATTTGAGCGCGTCCACACCGGAGCGGCCCTGGTAGTCCGATGCTGCCGCGCGCAAGGTTTGTTTGCTATCGGCGGTCTGGCCGTTGGTCGAAACCACTGTCACGTTCTCGGGCAAAAAGGCCGCCGAAATGGCCACGGCTGCGTTAAGCAGGCCGCCCGGGTCATTGCGCAGATCCAGCACCAGGCCCTTGATTTTTGGGTCTTGCTTGTAAATCTCGTTGACCTTCTTGACAAAGTCGTCCACCGTACGTTCCTGGAACTGGCTCACCCGCACCCAGCCGTAGCCGGGCTCAATGAGTTTGCCGCGCACCGATTGCTGTTTGATCTCTTCGCGGATGATCGTCACCGGGAAGGTGCGGTTTTCGTCCTTGCGGTAAATCGTCAGGATCACCTTCGTGGCCGGTTCACCGCGCATTCGTTTGACAGCCTCGTTCAGGCTCAGGCCCTTGACGGCGGTATCGTCGATCTTGGTAATTAGGTCGTTGGTTTTGACGCCGGCGCGAAAGGCGGGCGAGCCCTCAATCGGGGTGATGACCTTGACCAGCCCGTCTTCCTGGGTGATTTCGATGCCCACGCCGACAAACTTGCCGGCCGTACCCTCGCGAAACTCCTTAAACGACTTCTTGTCAAAGTACACGGAATGCGGGTCCAGGCTGGAAACCATGCCTGAAATCGCGTCAGTGATGAGCTTTTTCTCGTCCACGGGCTCGACGTAGTCGCTTTTGATAAGGCCAAACACGGTGGAAAGCTGTTGCAGCTCTTCAAGCGGCATGGGCGCGAGCGTGCCGCGTGCCACCGTCTGCAAGGACACCGTGCTCATGGCACCTGCGACCACGCCCAACGAAATCCAACCGGCGATTTTCAGTTTTTGACCCATACTTTTTCCGTTAATACGCCGCTAGTGAACGGCTTTAGGCGACTTTTCCTTGGACAGCTACCGCATGTGCAGCGCGCGCTGCAGCTTCCGCGTCGCCCAGATAGTAGTGCGCAATGGGTTTGAGGTTGAAGTCGAGCTCATAAACCAGCGGAATGCCGTTGGGTATGTTCACACCCACAATCGCGTCGTCCGAAATGCCGTCGAGGTATTTCACCAGCGCCCGGATGGAGTTGCCGTGTGCAGCCACCAGCAGGCGCTTGCCCGCACGCAGGCCTGGCGCCAAGGCTTCGTTCCAAAAGGGCATGACCCGATCCACCGTGTCTTTGAGGCATTCGCTCAGTGGCACCTGTCCGGCTTGTAGCTTGGCATAGCGGAGATCCGCGCGTTCGCAGCGGGGGTCGCTCACTTCCAGCGTGGGCGGCGGTGTGTCGTAACTGCGACGCCAGGCCAGCACTTGCTCGTCGCCGTATTGCTTGGCCAGTTCAGCCTTGTTTAGGCCTTGCAAGGCGCCGTAATGGCGCTCATTGAGGCGCCAGGAATGCACCACCGGCAGCCAGGTGCGGTCCATGGCGTCTAGGCAATGCCAGAGCGTGTGGGTGGCGCGTTTGAGCACGCTGGTGTAAGTGACGTCGAACTCGTAGCCCGCGTCCTTGAGCAACTGACCGGCGGTTTTGGCCTGCTCCACGCCCAAGGGCGTGAGGTCCACATCGGTCCAGCCGGTGAAGCGGTTTTCAAGGTTCCAGGTGGATTCGCCGTGGCGGAGCAAAACAAGTTTGTACATGCGCAAAAAATGAATGGAGGGAAATCTGACGCAAAAAGCGGGACAAATCAGCGCTGGCCTATGGCCGCGCGACGGTGCATTCTAAAATGCGCGGGCTTAGCCGTAAAAACTGTCAAGGAACCTTAGTGAAATTTATTCTCGATAATTGGATGCTGATCGCGCTGGCCGTGGTCTCTGGCGCGCTTTTGCTCGGGCCCGTCCTGCAAGGCGCGGTTGCTACCGGATTGGGCGCCAATGACGCCGTGCAACTTATTAACCGCGAAAAAGCGGTTGTGATCGACGTGTGCGAACCGGGCGAATTTTCCGCCGGGCACGTGGGGGGTGCCAAAAATATCCCCTTGGGCGACTTGCAGGCCAAGTTAGCTGGTGCAGTAAAAAACAAAAAGTTGCCGCTGATTTTGGTGTGTCAGTCGGGCGCGCGTTCGGCACGGGCTGTGGCCACGGCCAAGGCGCTGGGTTTCGAGCAGGTGCACTCATTAGGCGGTGGCCTGGGCGCCTGGAAAGTCGCCAATTTGCCGATTGAAAAATCCTAAAAGCGCGGCACCCGCGCAGTCGTCGATTACCCCAAAGAAAAGATCCCCTATGCAAGCTGTCAAGATGTACACCACTGCCGTCTGCCCTTATTGCGTGCAGGCTAAACGCCTACTCAAGTCCAAGGGCGTTCTGCAGATTGAAGAAATCCGAATCGATACCAACCCCCAAGAGCGCGCCAACATGATGGAAATCACTGGCCGGCGCACGGTGCCGCAGATTTTCGTAGGCAGCACCCATGTGGGCGGTTGCGACGATCTGGTGGCGCTTGACAGCCAGGGCGGCCTGATGCCGCTGTTGATGGCGGCCTGAGTTCTGCAAGCTTGCGGCAGCCCACGGCGGCGCTGCTGACATAATTCGGGCTGCGGCGCTCCAAGACAGCGCGCCCGCAGTTCATCCCAGCCCACCGGCCTTTAGCTCAGGTGGGCTTTGTTTTAACCCGAAAGATTTCACCATGGCAGACCAAGAACCCGTATTCCAGATTCAACGCGTTTACCTCAAAGAAGCGTCTTTGGAGCAGCCCAATTCCCCCTCCATCCTGCTCGAACAAGAGCAGCCTTCGGTGGACATTCAGTTGGGCGTAGAAGCCAACCCGGTTGCCGACGGCATTTTCGAAGTCTGCGTGACGGCCACTGTGCAAACCAAGATCCAGGACAAGACCGTGTTCTTGGTCGAGGTCAAGCAAGCCGGAATTTTCGAGATCCGCAACCTGGCGCAAGAGCAACTGGGTCAGATCATGGGCATCGCCTGCCCGCAAATCGTCTATCCCTACTTGCGCGGCAATGTAGCCGACCTGATCCAGCGCGGCGGTTTTCCGCCCGTGCACCTGTCAGAAATCAACTTCCAGGCCATGTACGAGCAGCAGCAAAACCAGGCCGCGCAAACCAGCGATACGGCCACCTTGCCACAGTAAGCGCAGTGCCCGCGTGGCCTGCCACGCGGTGCAACTTCGCAATAGGCCATGAAAATTTTAGTGCTTGGGGCTGGCGCATGGGGAACAGCCTTGGCCATTGGTGCAAGCCTTAGCCCGCGCGGCCACCAGGTCAGCCTTTGGTCGCGAAAGCCGGCACACCAGCGCTTGCTGCAAAGCCAGCGGGAAAACCAGCGGTATTTGCCGGGCTTCGCCCTGCCAGCGTCGCTTGCCGTGCTGCAGTGCGACGCACAGGCGCTGCAAGCGCATCTTGCAAACCAAGGCCTTGTCATTGCGGCCACGCCCATGGCCGGCCTGCGCGGCGTGCTCAGCGATTTGGCCGATCTTGCCGTGCCGCTGGCCTGGCTTTGTAAAGGCTTTGAGGTGGCACAGTCAGACGTCGCCCCCGGCTTGATGGCCCACGAAATCCAGGCGTGCGTCGCACCCCACATGCGGGCCGGCGTCTTGAGCGGCCCCAGCTTTGCCCAGGAAGTGGCACGCAGCCAGCCCACCGCCCTGGTTGGCGCCAGCGCGCACGCCGCAGTGCGTGAGGCCTTGGTGGACGCTTTTCACAGTCCCTTGTTGCGGGTGTATGCCAGCGATGACGTGGTGGGTGTGGAGGTCGGTGGCGCTGTCAAAAACGTGCTGGCCATTGCCACTGGTTTGTGCGACGGCTTGAACCTGGGCCTCAACGCCCGTGCCGCCCTGATCACCCGTGGCTTGGCAGAGATGACTCGCCTGGGCATGGCGCTGGGCGCCCGCGCTGAAACCTTTATGGGCCTGAGTGGACTGGGCGACCTGGTGCTCACCGCCACCGGCGACCTCTCGCGCAACCGGCGCGTAGGGCTAGCGCTGGCCCAGGGCAAAACACTGGCGCAGGCAGTAGAAGAACTCGGCCACGTTGCTGAAGGTGTTTACAGCGCCCGCACCGTGGTGCAACGGGCGCACAGCCTGGGGCTGGAAATGCCGATTGCCAAGGCAGTGGTCGATTTGCTCGACGGCCGGTTGCGGCCGGAGCAGGCGGTGGCGGCGTTGATGGGGCGGGGCCCAGGGCAGGAGCTTTAAATTTCATTTGGGGCTTTTTCCCCCATCCCCCCAGCCCCCTTTCCGCCCCGGCGGGGTGGGAAAGGGGGAGCCAACAGCCCCCGTTGGAGTGGCGCCCTCGCCGCGAATGACTTTTGTGGTCGGTCTTTGACCAGGAGATTGGCGGCCACGCGCCGCTCCTACGAAAACGGGTAGCGCCCGGTGGTGCCGCGGCCGGGGACGCCAAAGCGCGCTAGCATCCGCGTCAGCGCCACACCGGCTTAACAGGCGCAGCAGGCGCAACAAGTGCAACAGGCCCCCAAGGAGTACCCGCATGAAAGCAATTTGGAAAGACACCGTAATCGCCGAGAGCGACGCCACAGTAATGGTCGAAGGTAACCACTACTTCCCCGAGGCGTCCGTCAACCGCCAGTACATCAGCTTTAGCAACCACAAGAGCAGTTGCGCCTGGAAGGGCCAAGCGAGTTACTACTCGCTCACCGTCAATGGTGACGTCAACCCGGACGCTGCCTGGTACTACGCCGACCCCAAAGAGGCGGCCAGCAATATCAAGGGCCATGTGGCGTTTTGGAAGGGCGTGCAAGTCAGCTAAATTGCGCGCCGCTGCCTGATGACTGTGCGTCAGGCGGCCAGCAGCACCGGAAAACTTTCTGAGTCCATCGCCCCGCCGTTTTCGGGGCCGCCGCTTTGTGGCGGTGGTGGCGACATAAAGCCGCTGCGCAGCACAAAACGTGCATCTTCTCCGGTGAAGCGCGCTGAAAAAGCGCGCCTGCGGTGGGCGCTGGCGTTGGCCGGTGCGCCGTGCACCGTCAGGCCATGGAAGGCCACGCAGTCGCCTACGTCTAAGGCCCATTGCAGCACGTGGTGCTGGGCGCGTTCGGCCTCGAAGTCGGGCGGGGTCTCAAAGCGGCTGTCTTGCGCGTTGGCGTGTGCTTTTTGGTCCACAAAGCGCGCCGGTGTAAACCAGCGGCCCCAGGCGTGCGAGCCGGCAATGAATTCGATGGAGGTGTCTTTTTCCACCGGGTCTAGCGGAATCCACAGGCTTACGATGTCTCGGCCGTCAATGGGATAGTAGGGTTGGTCGTGGTGCCAGGGCGTGCGTTCTTTGGTGCCGGGTTCTTTGACCAGTACGTGCTCGTGGTACAGATTGACCTTGGCCGAGCCCATCAACTGCGCTGCGAGCTGCTTGGCGTTGGATTCAAAAAAGAAATCGCGGTAGGGGCCAATGCGTTGCCAGTTGCAGTAGTCACCAAAAAACCGGCCGGGATTGCCCTCGGGCGTGTAGTGTTTGGCGTTTGGGCCGGGCTGGTTCAGGTTTTCTTCCACACCCTCGCGCAGGCGGGCAATCCACGCCGCGCTGATCACGCCGCGCAAGGGCACTGCGCCGTCTTTTTGGTAATCTGCCAAAGTTTTGGCGTCTAGCATGGTGCGGTCCTTGATGTTGCGCGCAGCCCGCTAGGCCGCGAAAGTAGATGAAGTTGTATAGACAACGATAAGTCGCGAACGCTGCGCTCTGTATCAGGGTTTTCCCGTTGATTGTAAAGTTGTATAGACAACTATACTTTGGAAAAGCGCCATGAACGCCCTCGTTCATGCGGGCGTCGGCCAGCATTTGGTACTTTGCAGGAGAAGAAAACATGTTTTTGCGCAACACCTGGTACATCGCCGCTTGGAACCGTGAGCTTGGCGACAAGCCGATGGCTGTGCGCGTGCTGGGCGAGGACGTCGCGCTCTACCGCAAATCCGACGGCAGCGCCGCCGCCCTTGAAGACGCCTGCCCGCACCGCAAACTGCCGCTCTCCTTGGGCCGTATCCAGGGCGACTACCTCGAATGCGGCTACCACGGCCTGACATTCGATTGCAGCGGCGCCTGTGTCAAGGTGCCCGGCATGGACCGCACACCCCCCGGTGCGCACGTGCGCTCGTACCCGCTGCACGAGCGCTACGGCCTGCTGTGGATCTGGATGGGCGACGCCGATCGCGCCGACCCGGCCACCATCCACCAGATTCCCCATTGGGACGATCCAGAATGGGGCTGCAACCAAGGCGAGGCCATCGACATGGCTTGCAATTACCTGCACATTACCGACAACCTGCTTGACCCCTCGCACGTGTCTTGGGTGCACCAAAGCTCGTTTGGCGGCGCGGCTTGCGAAGACACGCCGCTGGACACCACGCTGGCCGACAGGGGTGTGACCGTGTCGCGCTGGATGCGCAATGTGGAGCCCGCGCCGTTTTATGTGCCCTTTCTCAAGTTCAAAGGCCTCTGCGATCGCAAGCAACAGTACGAGGTGCGCTTTCCCAGCCACGCCTATATCAAGGCCATCTTTGTGCCCGCCGGCACGGGCGGCGACGACAAGCCCTTGCACCCGGACGGCTTCATCATGGACAGCTACAACTTCATGACGCCGGTGGACGCAGCCCACACCCGCTACTACTGGTTTCAGATGCGCAACTTTGCGCCGGGTGACCTTGAGATCTCGCGCCAGTTCACCGAGTCGGTGCGCTTTGCTTTCTCGGAAGACAAGATCATTTTGGAAGCGGTACAAAAAGGCATTGACCGCGCTGCCGTGCCGCCTATTGGCCTGAA
>Ga0114978_10000118_pt1 | contig 63363 bp, 94 predicted proteins | sample S_140212_EF_Meta_FD_87027 | JGI IMG/M metagenome (GOLD analysis project Ga0114978, IMG submission 87027) | Freshwater microbial communities from Lake Simoncouche, Canada to study carbon cycling - S_140212_EF_MetaG | ecosystem: Environmental > Aquatic > Freshwater > Lake | place: Lake...
CTTTCGCTCTTTTTCAAGCCTTTTTTTCCATCTTTTTTTGCTTGCTTTATGCGTTCTTTTGCCGCCTCTGCTGCGAGGACTCGCTTTTTGCTTTCTAGTGCCAGCTTGCCTCTGAGAGCGTTGCCGCGAAGAGGCTTGACAGGTTCAAGCTCCCTTTCGTTATTCTTCAAGGGATTCCCAATGAAATGGCTTTCACTTGTAAAACCTCTACGCTTTTCCCATTCTTTGAATTTTTGAGTTATCATTGAATGAGTCCCTTGCGGGATATCTGCACCGCCAGCGTCCCACCATGCGAAGTTCTGTTTAATCGCTCCTTTGTATTGGTCGTTCATTTTAGTAAGTATTTTTAGTAATTAAGTGTTTTGTTTTCTTGTGCGTCGTTGTAATTGTAAACTACACCGTCTCTGGTGCTGGTAATTTTTGCAGAAATTAAATCTTTTTGAATAGACTCTATTAGATCCATCGCTTCGGTGAAGCCCTCTCTATTGTGAGGAAACTGAAGGATACGAACGCTGGCATGAGTGTCAAGTTCCAATTCATAGCTCAAAAATATTTCATTCATCACAAAAACAATTTACAATTAATAAAACCGCAAGTATTCCAATCGCCACAACAGGCGGCGCAATGTCTACCCCCAACTTAAAGTGGAGAACGTAGGAGGTCAAGCAGGAAAAAAGAAAAGTTCCTACGATCCAAAATAAAAGCCTTGACTCTTTCATGGGTTAGGGCATGATTCTGTACTTTTTCAACTTTTTCTCGTAGTCTTCGATCTGAGATTTTAATTTTTTAATGGTCTTCTCAGATTGCTCTGCATGGTCGCAGACGAAATAAAGGTCAGCAGTTAATTGCGCTGGCACGATTTCTGCTTCTTCCATTGTCTGGTCATTCTTGCCGGTGCGCCAATCATTGAAATTACGCAACCTAATTATCACTTCTTTAATCATAATAAGTATGGGCCGAAAAGAGCCACATACGAAACACTATCGAACTTAATGCTTTATATGTGACTCATTAAAATCTTACTTGACTTTTGGCTCTCTGTCTGAAACGCTGTGCGTTTTCCGCTTCTTTACCGGCTGCTCATAAGAAGACCTGTAGAGGCCACCTTGTGCGTCTTTCCAAGCTTGAAAGTCCGCGAAGAATTGCAAGGTTTGCGACATCTGTAAAGAAAAATCTGTAGAATGATAAACTACACCGCCAGAAGGCTTGTCGAAAGGCTCGTCGCACTTCAAGTTCTCAAACCAGCGCATCCAGCCATCACTGCCGGGAGGATACTTTTTACTTAATTCAGAATCAAAGAGAGGACTCAAAGGAGACCCTTGAGGATACTCAGCAGTAGCATGGCAACTATAGCATGAACTCATTGCATTGTCAAGGGGTCCATTTAGTCTGCCGTTCCAGCCTAGGTGAGTAGGCGGAAGCTCTTTGGGATCTGGATTGATAATTGTTTCTTTGAGATTGGTATTAATTATTGTTACGGTTGGGTGAGGATTTGACTGATTAATATTGTTGGTGGGATCTTGTCCCCACATTACGCCAACGGGAATTAAATTATTCCACTTGTCAGCATTATTAAGTTGACCATTGTACTGGAAATTGCCAAGCACCCAACCAGAGGCAGAATTAGTATCTCTTACCATCACATCCATTTGAGTCAAAACGACCTGAATCTTTGACCTTGACAATGGCGCATCATTGAAAACGTAATTGCCGTAAGCATCCCACCAGATGCCATTAGTTAGGAAAGCCACTTGAGACTCAGCGACCTCCTTGGGAAAAGAAGTGAACAACAATTTAAATAAAACCGCACCATGCTTAAATCCGCCATTCATCTTATTAACGTCAGGATTCTCATGGTCTTGCCATACTTGACCAATCGTATAGCCAGCTATATTATTATAAAACCCAACCGCCCAAGCACCAGCAGTAGAATAACTTTGATTGGGGCCAAACTGATTAATTCCAACTGGAGCTTCTCTTGTTAGGCCGTGATAACCTTCTCTACCGTTAGCAGAATAATGTTGAAATGGCATATGATACCAATTACGGGTTTTATTATTCTCTACTCGGAAATCAACTCCAGTATTGCCCTCGTAGCAATAAGATCGGATAGAAAGAAGGTACTTGCGCCAATCTTTCTTATAATAAATATTATAAAACTCTGGCAGTTTATTCTTAGGAAGAGTCTTGGGATAACTCTGACTTAGCTTAAAAACTTCACTAGCGTTAGTAACTTCGCTAGGAGGAGCCATGTATCCAAAGTCTGGAAATGGCTTTTGCTTTTTTGGCTTGATTGAGAAAGCTAGACAGAATACAGCAATTAGGCTGACGATGATTAGTATTGGTTTCTTCATAATTCGAATGCGGAGATAGTATGCTCGAAAGGGTTGCCTTCGATACACTTAACTAATCTTAACATTTCAGCAGCAATTTCTCTAATTTCTTTTTGTGCGTCAGAATCGATTTTAAGCCCAACTTAAAGCTCCGCTAACTACAGGGAACTCCTTAATAAATATATTCTTAATACCTATGGCGATATCTCTATGCTCCTTTTGAGTGTCTTCCTTTGCCCTCAATTCAATATAATGAATCCAACTACGAAGTGTACCTGTCATGTACATGGTGGTTTGCGTAGTTAATGGCAATACCATTCTAGCGCATTCTTTAGCAACGCCAGCTTGAATTAATGCATCATACGCATTGAGGCTGCTGTTAAGTGCTTGATTAACCAATTCAATTTTTTCTGGCGACAAATCCACTTCAGCATCACCAACTTGTCTGTTAGTTTTACCTTGCATTCGCCATTGAATATCTTCTAGCTTTGTAGCTATGCTATATCTTTGGCTGAATTCTTGAAAAGCAAAAGATCTATGCCTTAGAATTTGTGCGGCAATAGCTCTGCTTGTAACAATTTCAACTGTTACGCTTGCCATTTCAAACGGACTCCAATGTTGATGCTTAATTAGATATTTAAGAAGTCTTGGCGCGGTTTCAGTGTTCATCTGATTAGATGGATTACTTACTCTTGCACAATAAGAAACAATATCTTCGGCGTTATTCAATCCTTCAATTCTCGGCGAAGTTACAGCTATTAATTTAACGTTCATATTTTAATTGGTAAGTTTGTTTTATTGCGTCTCCGCATGTATTATTTTTTAATCTATTAATCGTGGCTAAACTTAATGGACAATTGTCGGCTAATTTTCTTAAAGAGTCCGCCAGCCAAATTTCTCCAGTCTTTTTATTTATTAGCTGGCATTTAAGAGCATTTACTGTTGTTTTTCCTTTCCATGAAGCTAGTTTTAGTATGCGTGGATCTTTGTCTTTTGTCAAGCCTTTATTCCATCTCGGAGTGGCTAGAAAATTTTTCATTCTTTCTGCTTTATGGTTTTTATCTTCTTTCTTTCCGAACATTGGGTTTTTTTCCCCTAATTTAGATTCTGATATTTTACGTTTTGATTCTTCGCTCATCTTTCTGCCAGCATTTGATTTCGAAATTTTATCTATTTGCCCTTGGCTTAACTTTCTTCCTAGTTTTGATTTAGACATTTTACGCTTTGCGTCTTCAGTATGTTTATAGCCAAGCGGTCTATCTGATTTTATACAATTATTGAATCCGATTGTCCTGTCGTAACATTTAGTTTGGTCCATCCAAAACTGCTCTCTATCTAATAAAAATTCGACATCGCATCGTTCTAAAATTTCCCAAGTAAAATTATCTTTGCCATATAAATCATAAGATGCTTGTAGATGTCTATTTATATGCTTTTTGTTTTTTAATTTTTTAAAGTGATTGTCTATTCTTTTTATTATATTAAACGATGAGCCTATGTAAATTTTTTCGTTTTTTAAGCATTTTATTTTGTATATTCCACTTATCTTATCCATACAGAATATTACACATATATCTTATGAATGTGACTAGCGATATCATCAACAACTGCCATAATAGCCAAGTAGCTGCACTTTGTTATCATTCTTGTCGTTAATCATGTTTAAGAGTTTTTCTAATTTCTGCGTGAATTTTTTTGTTAATTTTACAATTACAACTATCCATCTTCAAATTACCGGGGCCAATTAATGCCCATTCCCAATTGCGGCAATAATGCCAGCCTATACTTATCTCTTCAGGACTTAATAAATCGCAATCGAATTTGTCTTCCACAGATCATCCTTTGGTTTTTTGATTATAACGCTACTAGCGAATTCATTTTCTTTCGTATCTAACCAGTGTATTTTAAAATCACCATTCTCATCTCCTGCCATTTCTAGCATTCGATCATTAACATGAAAAACGATACCTTCAACGTAGAGTTTATTCCTAGGTGTGCTAGTTCCTAATCCAATGTTGCTTGATCCTCCAATGCCAAGATTGCCATGTTCATCAATTCTTAAAACTTCTCTACTGAGTGATAAATCTTTTGGCGGTTGAGGAGTCTCTTCTGCTTTGATTAGAGATGGCGCGGCAGAAGCAGCGACAAAGCCTCCGAATAGAGTCTTAAAAAAACCTTTGCGGTCCATGCTCATATTATATCAATCTTCTTGCTCTTCAGCAAATTTTTGTTCAGGATGATACACGAATTCTGGGCCATTGTATCCGTATCCCGTGTCACCAAAATCATTATAATCATCAGGAAATTCGCCATCATAGATTAAATCTTCAAGATATTTATTTCCTTTTTGATCAACACCGTATTGAATTTTTAATTTGTTTGGGTCAAACTCAGTGAAATTGTTCCAGAAATAGACATAATTAAATTTCATGTCGTGTGACCACCAGATATTTACTTCGCCTAATTTGTCTGGAGCCTCCGGTACATAATTAGATCCGCCGCCTTTCTCAAATTCAAAATCTTCCCAATTAGAAGTTACAAAAACAGGCTTCTCATCATTAGAAATGTTGTCATCGCCTCCTAAGTAAACATCAATAGAATCTCTCTTGTCATTGTCAAAATAAGGACAAGTCTCATAAACGTCTCCACCCCAATAACAATCATCGCTTTCTTTGAAAGCTTCTTCGAATTGTTCTTGTGTTTGGTCGGGAGTAGGGCCGGGAATGGTGTCTTGACTATATTCCATAGTTCCACGCATCCAGATTTGAATCTTTAACATAAATTAAGAAGTTTTCCAGTTAGAATTAGTACCGTCAGAACAATTAATAGTATAAGTACAATAAGGGCTAGGATTGCCCCAAGGATAAGGCACAGTATATGGTTGATTATTATAACCTAAAATGCCTTTAAGTTGAGAATAGAGGTCACTCGCTTCTTCCATTGATAAGGTAATTTCTTGATCTTTTATTTTTAAATTAACAGAAACAGTAACAGATGGAGAACTCATACTGTATTTTATCTCTTAATCCTGTAAATCAAAGAAAATATTTATCTCTTTAGCTTAAAAGGCTTTAAATGTTTAATTTCTAAATTAAAACAATCCGCTTTAAATCTAAATCCGCAGTTTGAAGATGGGTCCAGTTCCCCTTCTTTGTAGAACTTGGCTTTATCATAAAAGTCTTCTCTCTTTATGCCTCCCAAAATCCAGCATTTACTAAAGTCTTTTAGTATCCTAACAAAACCATATACCTCGCAGTCTTGTGAAGTGTTGTAATTCGCCACAGAGCAGTAATAACTAGGGTCTGGCTTGCTTGTGCATTGCTTTGTTTTTACATCTACAGTCCTGCCATTCCTTACCAAATCGTAATCATAAGTATTAGCCCTATCTGCATTAATATAATCAGCGACAATTATCTCTCCAAGGATACCATGAGCATTACCTTTGCCTTCAAGGATAGAGTTGTTAAGGACTCCAATTTTCTTAGCTTCTTCTTTAGCAAAGACAAGCTGAGAAGGCGTTGGAATGATTTCTATGATATCAGTCATGGATATCTATGTGTCGAGCGTTAAGTTCATCATACAAAATTGTATGGATGGTGTCAAGAGCTTCGCTCACATTTTCGAAATCATTACCGTGCTTGCGGTAGCTTCTTAATCTTTCAGCAAGATGGCAAATTACTGCATGCATATCAGCAGATTGGTTTGCTATTTCAAATTGCTTTTGATCTTCAGGAAGATTAAATTCTAATGTTGCTTTCATACTTTAAAAAAATTTTTTGCTAGTTTTTTTATATAACAATCTCTAGCTTCTACAGCTTCTTCTATAGTAGCGAAAGTTCCAATGCGTATCCTCTTGCTTTGAAAATCAAATTCGCAAACATAAGGTTTTGATTTGGACCTTTTATCGATATTAATATTTTTATACCCGCTTGTGTTGTTCTTCTGTTTCCCAGCGTTTAATTTGTTTTGAGAAGTAGTGGCGAGTCTTAAATTATTAATGTCGTTATTTAATTTATCGCCATCAATATGATCGACGAACTTGTCTTCAAAATCAGAAATATTATGATAAATAGCGTAAATGACTCTGTGATTATAATATTTTTTTCCATTTAATGTAAAATGATAATATTGGCTGCTTTTCCATCCATCTTTACAGCCACAAGGTTTTCCAGTAAATTGGATATTGCTGTTCTTCCGTCTAAGACCGTGAGGAATAGAAGGATCTAATTCAACATATTCTTTTAAATAATTTAAATCAGGGAGGGGATTTGCTTTCATTTTTGTAAAGTTAATGTAAAAGATTTAACCATATTGACTCTCAGGTGTCATTATTATTGGTATGAAATATTTATTACTCATTCTACTCGCGCTCACAGTTAACGCCCAAGATAAACCAGAGCATCCTCCCGGTCAAGGAGGAAATCGTCGCAATCCTCCAGAATTTAGCAAGGAAATTCATGAGAAAATGTTGAAAAAGTACGATCTCAATAAAGATGGTAAGCTCGACAGAGAAGAAAGGTCTAAAATTTCTTCAGAGGATAAGAAAAAGATAGGCCCACCTCGCAAAGGTCCAAAGGGGCCACCTCCTCACAAAAAAGACTGACAAAAAACCCACAGAGTTAAATCTGTGGGTTACTTGTTTATACTAATGATTATTCAGCGATTGTGCTTGAATCATTGTCAGAAGCAGCTTGCAAACGGTCTGCTTGAGCATTGATTACATCTACGGCTGCTTGAATAGCCTCTTCAGTAGGATGTGGAGTGTTTAGTACCTTTACGGCTTCATCAGTGATTGAAGATAGGCGAGTAATGGCTTCTTGTAGGTTAGTTAGTGATGACATAATTTTGTTTATTTGTTGTTGCAACGATGCTTGATTTTCTAAGACTTCTTTAAATTGCCTATCCTCACAAGAGAAAAGGTTTATTAATTTCTGTAAAAAAAATCTCATCGTTAATATATTATAACACTTATGAACTGAATTTTTGCGACAAATAAGAAACTTTTTTATTTATACTTGAAAATGACATCAAGTAGAGTCGTTACAAAAAGTCTTTTATCTAGCTTGCAAGCGTCTACACTTGCCAGCCGTCCCTTCTCCACTACAGTGCTTGGATTATTATAGGCGAAGCGCATGGTTTCTATCAAATGTTCTTCATCGTATTTTGACCATTTTGAGGCGGGAGCTTTCCAGTACCCCTCTGCTGGCACTTCTTTATAATTAACACAAAATGAATTCTCTTCTGTCATGAACTCAGATAATCCAGCATACTTAGCAGCAATCACTGGCCTCCCACAAGCCATGCTCTCATGTTGCATCAATCCCCAGCCTTCAGCGCTTACGCAAGAAACAAAACAATCATTATCAGAATACCAGTCTTTCAATTGACTTCTTGTAAAAGAATCTTTGCAGATTTCTATCTTACTGCCAGTAAATATTTTATCGTAACTTTCTTTGGGAGATATTTTGATTTTGAGTTTAACGTCTTTTTTATCTGAGAAAGCTTTATTAAAACAGCTTACTACGTTTCCTAGTCTTTTGCGGGGATCTTTATTCGCGGTTCCAAATACGAAGTGATCTTTAGCAACAGGTAGCTGATAATTAAATATTTCGGTATCAACGAAGAGATTAACGACATGAATAGGAACTTCGCATCCTTGAGCTTCAAAATTAGCCTTGTTCCACTTGTTTGGGACGATAACTGCTTTCATATTATTCATCTGTTCGATGAAGATATCGTTGATCCTTGAGCTTTCCCACATTGTAAAGTGGACTCTCTTCTTGTGAGGATTAAGAAAGAATATGAAATTATTAAAGTTCAATTCATTGCAGGGAGGATAAACGAGCAGATCTAAATCTTCTTTAAAAGATCCAATGTTCTCAAAATACTTTTCGTACTGGCCGACATCGTTGCTAAATGATCTAGGCTTTACTAAACAATTGTATTTAGGTAGATCTTCAAGGATAGCGTCTAGAAGAGTACGATAACCAGATTCAAAATCGAAAGCAGAAGATAAACTTATTTTAATCATTTGACGATATACCAAGAACCTAAAAATTCAAAAGTTGTTTTTTGTAAAAGGTAATTATTCTGAGAACAGAATTCGTCAACTGCGGGGTTTACTCCGAAACTCCCTAATTTAGTACCATCACTAGCATAGATGTATTTATCTATTCCATTTGGTGCGATTTCGGAAATTGAGTTCCAGTCAGTATTAAGATAGTCATGCCCTCCAATGATGCCTCCTTGTCTTACTTTTGGCAACCAAGCCGCGAGATCCTGTTTTACATACTGATATTTATGATTGCCGTCAATGTAAACAAAATCCAAAGATTCATCTTCTATTTGCAAAGCAGCGTCAGTGGAATGTAATCTAACTTGAGTATATCTGCCAATATAATCAATTAAGTTTTGCTGACATAATAAATAATTCGCTTCGTGATCTTCTAAGTTTTTTATATCGTCAAGAATTTGGAAATCTTGAGTTGCCCAAGGGTCTACTAAATATAAATAACCAAGATACTTAGAGAGTATTACTTGAGAAAATTCTCCAAAATTACTCTTTGCTATTTCTACTCCTTTGCCAAGAACATTTTTAGACTGGAATAAGGCGGCTAAATCTGATCTGTATTTTAACATAATTTTAATATGATTTACACTTTTAAGTATAATAATTTGTGAATTTGTGCCTTACTACGCTATATACTCCTAATTATAATGGATTTGCACCAATAGCAATTAAATCTTTTGAGAAGTTTTGCGAAAGATACGACTCTGATATAAGAGTATTCGATAATGTAATAAATAAAAATTGGCATCCTGCATGGAATAAGCTTTTTGCGATCAAGGAATGTTTTAAAACCCATGAATATGTTTTATGGTGCGATATTGATTCTTTGTATTTAGATATTGACTTTGACTTTTATCAAATAAACAATTTATTCCACAAAGATTTTGTAATAAATACAGATGGCAATGGAATTTGCACAAGTCATTGGCTCCTAAGAAATAGTGAATACAACAATAAATTGATAGACACTCTTTTATTTTTGGGAGATGTCATTGATAATAATAAGTTTAATAATGCTGATCCGAAATGGGAACAAAATGCTTTACGGGGTCTTAAAGATCACTTTGATATACCAATGGACTATTTTTTACACAAGACTGTGATTGAGCATGATGCAGATAGACTTGAGTTTAACACTACTTTTGTGCATTACTTTTGCATGTCTTTAGAAGAAAGAGTTTTTAAAATGAAACAAATGTTTGATCATTTTTATAACTAAGTAGGTAATTTGTATTCTAATATCGCGCAGTCTTCGTCATTTACCCCAAGACTTATTATAAATGTGTCATCTTTTAAAATAACACCGCATGGGAAAACGCAATAAGGAACTAAAGGCTCCCTGCGGGTCAAAACATTATTGCCCCATAAAATAGGTTCTTCCATAACTTCTACTATCTCAAAAGGTGGTTCTGCTCTAAACTTGTAGTACCCCATAAAGTACATCTTAGTTAAGAATTTATCTTCTCTAATAGGTATATGACTATGAAAGAAGCTATGATAGTAGCCGTCTTTATAAATAGGATTTGTGCTAAGTCTTGGCTCTCCAAATTTCCATTTTGATTTCGCATCGAAATGAGTTTTGTACTCTGTAATAATTTTACCATCAAGATTAGTCTCTACAACGACATGAGGGCTCATTTGATAAATGAACATTAGTTTGCCATTGTACTCAAAAAATGTCCAGTTTTTTTCATCTCCAGTGTTTTGTTTTACATGAGAGCCGTTTCTCCCGTAAACAGGATGAATACTCTTCTCATGATTAAAATTTCCATCATAAATCAAAAGCTTTTCATGAAAAAAATCATCTTTATAAGTAAAATAATTAACCGTTGAAATTATCAATTTGTCTTTGTATACTAATGCTCTCGGGTCTTCATGTTGTTCTCTGGGATCGTCTTTATTAACGATTAGTTCAACAGGCTCAAGAGATGGATATTTGAACATTTTTAATTCTGTGTAGAAAACGTTTTCCCCAAGTACGTTTGTGTGTCTGGCGATTAAATAGTCTTGTTCATTTAAAGTAAACAACGCAGGATTAAAGTAAACCTCTCTGTTGTGTGCCTTAAGAGGAAGGATAGTAAGCTTTCCATTTTGTTTTTCAAACGGAACTTTGATTCTGTTGTATATATCAGCACCTTCGTTTGCGTTAAAGAATTCTATTTTATTACTTATCTCTTCTATGTCTACTAATCTTTTAGGATATCTATATTCCAGATCATGTACAAATATCTTTTTGACGCAAACTCCTAGATTAGTTCTAATATCATTAGGGATATAAGTTGGACTAACGAACACATCTATTTGATCGTTCTGACAAATAGGAATGTAAAGGTTATATTCTCCATAAAGTAAATTAAATTGTTTCTTATAATTAGTAGTTGTAATTATTACCGTTTTAAAAGGAAATATATTATATAAGTTTAAAACGACATTAGTGATAGTCTTTACTTTCGGCTTTATACTAAAATAAAATTCAGTCCATCTAAAATAAAAGTCTCTGTTGTCTTCGTGTTCTAATGCGTAAACTCCTTTGACAATAAATTCGTCTTTATTAAAGACATCTTTTGTCTCATGGGTAAATGAATATGTTGAGTACATATTTTAAATAGGCTATAATTTGTAAATATTTTTTACTTCTTGATCGGATGCTATTCTTCCTAATTTTCTCTGTTCTCTTAAGAGATCTAATCCATCATCTTCTCCCGGCAGCTTCACATAAACAGTAGAATGACGTTTTGCTTCTATACTTGTTTTATTTGCGGTATAATAATATAATGCCAAAGAGTTTCTAAATATTCCTTCGGGACATTCTATTAACTGCGGAAAACCATGATATGAGTTTTCAGAAGTATTAAAAATAACAAGTCTGTTGAATATGGGGTATATTTTCTTTTCTAGTTTTTCCAGTATGTGCGTTTCGTTTTCTTTTTTGCCTTTCCATAACTGAAAGTCTCCATTGTATTCTTCTTTCCAATCTTTATTAAGATACAGTAATATATTTATTCTTCTTTCAAGATTTAACTTAGGATGTATATTAAAATCAATATGAATATCTAGCTTGCCGCCTTTTGGGCTTTTATGAATGCCGCCTCCTCTTAAGTATGGATCAGGAATTAATCCTTCTATACCTGTTAGCTTTTCTAAGAAATTTAAAAAGTTTGGGCTATTAAAATTTAATAACACTTCTGTTATTGAATCTGGTAAAAGCTCAAGATTATCCATTGCGAGTTTTTTTTCAAGTGGATTATTGTATTTATAATATTGAATTTGATCTTCTTTAGGAAAATCTTGATGTATCTTTTCTATAATAGGATCTTCTAGAAAATTATCAATTACGCAGTGAGGGTAAGGGCTATTATTAATATACATAGAAGATAACTCTGTGGCTATCTTTTGTAACTTATTTTTATCAAATAAAAACTTCATATTATTTTAACGTTGATAAAAATTCATCAACTGTTACTAAATTTAATAATAATTTTCTATTCTGATTCAAAAAAGAATATGGCAATTTATAATAATCATCATTTGGTAATGCGAGATCTGGAATTGGAGTGGGTTCGCTTTTGTCTATAACTCCACACCCGCTGCAAAGCTCTAAAATTCTCATATTCAATATAGAGTTTTCAAATCTTAATTTTACCCATGCCTTCCAACAATCGCCAGACCAACTTGGTTGTGGCCTTGGAACAATTTGCAGTATTTCATCTAGAGGATTCATATCATGACACACGATATATCCACCTTCATTCAAAAATTTCATGCTATTTATAACATCACGATAAACTTGATCACAATGATGTAGTCCATCAATAAAAATAACATCAAAAGTTTCTGCATTGTTTTTAAAAAAATCATCTGATGTCATGTGATGCGTAGCTAGTGTCGCCACAGAATAATCTGGATCTACTCCTGTTTTATGTTCGCATCGTACATTTGCAAAGTTTCCTCCGTATTCTACTCCAATTTCAAGGTATTTTTTTGCATTGATTTTATTTATTAAAAAATTCAATAATTCAGTTCTCGTTGTCATAAGAATTCAGCAGACCTTTCGTCTTTTAAAATAATTTGTGTTCTTGTTAGTTTTTCTTTTTCTGAAAACATACAGTTCAATGGATAGTGCGTAATAAGACTAGAGTCATGCCCATAGTAAGGATATTCTTTTAATATGTTTAGTTTTATATCAATATCTTGATAAGAAGACAAGATCGACATATCAGAAACGTGTGGTTTTTTGTTGCCATCTCTATTAAAATCATAGTAATCTTTTTCCCTTACTTTAAAATTTATAACATCATCTATTATTTTTTTGTATTTATTAGGAGGCATACAAATTGATGAGCAATGCATTGCAACACAAGCTGTCACTATTTTTTCTCCATAATCAACTGGAAAAAATCCATAATTTATCATGTCTGTATCAGCATACCATCCTCCAATTTTAGCCATGAAAATCCATCTGAGGAAACAATACATTTCATATCTTTTGGGATTAACTGTTGGTAACTTTTCGCAAGCCTTGTACAGTTCTTCGTATCCATCACAATTTTCGCATTCTTTTATTCCATAAACAACAGGAGTCCATCCATAATAACTCCAACTTTTTTTCCATATCTCAATTAAAGCATTTTGATCTGCGTGATTTATCCACGGTTCATCAATAGCATCATAGAAAGCATATATATTCATAAATTTAAAATCCATTCTTTAACATCATTACAAGGTTTATAGTTTGCAGATCTTTTATAAATTCCAGTTTCTTTAAAGAAAAATAAAAGTCTATAAACTCCATCTGTATAATATTGGCAAGCTCCATGATTATTATAATCAAGAATAACAGGCTCATTTGAATAAGATCCGAATTTCAGATTTGATACATCGTAAGTATTACTTGGGTCATTCATGTTTAAAAAATGCTTTACTTTTAATGGATAACACAAACCGTTTTCATGATGAACTGCTAGATGTTTTTGTCTTTGTAATGAGGTATTTGAAAAATCATAATTTCTATAATTCAATAATGCAGTTTTTATACTATAAAGAAATTGATTTTTATATAATCCATAATTCATACAAGTGCCTGATTCAGTGGCGCGTATAACATCGTAGTCTTTAAACTCTTCTATGCTTTGAATTCTTTTATAAAAATAATCTGCTACATAACAAGTGTCATGTAAATAAAACCAATAATCTGATACTAACCCAGTATCTACAATTCCAATGAATGCATTAAAATCTATAGAATTATAATTTATGTTTACAATATTTATATCGTAATCTTGATCTTTCTGTAATGATATATCAGAAGATTGCATAAAAAAACAGTATATATCATCTGGATGAATACCATTTTTTAATAAAGTGGGCAAAAGAACGTGTTTAATTTTTTCAAATCTTTGTTCTGATGTCGGTATGCAAAATTTAATTTTCATACTTGTTTAGTATTTGTATTGATGGATTGCTGCTTTTAATCCAGTTTCTAGCATTTTATTCCGCTGTCTTTGATTGTAATAGTGATCTCCAAAGCCTGAATAAGAAGAAGGAATCCATGCTACTTTATTAAAAATATCGTCTTTTACATCTTGAAGTATCCTTAAGCCTACTTCTAAATCCCATGCGTTTTTATTGTTAAGTATTGTAATGTCGTCTCCTACTCTGTAATTTAATTCTTTAGCAAAGTATTGTTTCATTTTGCTAGTATTATAGAATGTCAATGCCCCGTTGCAGTAAAGAGTGTGAGGTCCACCTGTATCCAAGTACATCGTAAGACCGCATTCTTTAGAGTATTGGTATTGATATTCTGCTGTAGCTTGCAAGAAGTTGCCGCATCCGTTCATCGGATATCGAATAACAGGTGTCCCTGCTATAATCGGTTCAGACTTCCAAGATAAAAATTCATCCCAAAGCCTGTCGAACCATAGATCTTGCCCTACTTTACAGTCCCATTCGTATCCAAAAAAATGATCTAACTCTAAATGGTCTGCTATCTTTATGAACTCCATGAAAGACCAAAAAGAATATCTATCTTTAAAACTAGCGCCACGATCATTTAGTTTCGGCATTTCAAATTTAAAGAATTCGACATTATAATTCTCTGGTATTTCTAAATCTGCATCAGAGCAAATAACAATAGGGATATTGTGTTTTGAATGTTTGTTTGATGTTAAGTTATCTAAGCAACGAAGATTTTTTGGAGAAAGATTTTCTAAATATAATATGATGCCAGTTTTTAATTTGTTTTTAATTTCAAAAAATTTTTCGCTTCTTTTGCCTTCATGAGCGTATAAGAATTTTGCGTCAGTAATTAATTCGTAATTGGGAGTAAAAACGAAATTAATCTGCCGCGCTTCTTGTTCTGTTTTTAAGTCTATTATCGGGATTGTGTCTATGGAATTTTCATTTTCAAAAATAATACTATAAAACTTTAAGAATAAAAGTCTTGTGTCATTGCCAAAACTAGAGCAATCTTCGCTATGGAACCTTAATAATTCAATATCTTTAATATCGATAGTCAAACAAATTTTTGCATTGACTTCATACTTATTGTTGAGGATTTGTCTTGTGAGGCCATTCTTGCATCTCGCAAGGATTAATATCTCTTTATCATTGAACTCGTTTATTAGCTCTAACCTCATTTGAGTATAAGGTATTTCTTTATTAAATATTATAAAAAAAGAAGGCTTCGTCCATCGAAACATCTTATTATCGAACATCTCTACCTCGCACCACCCATCTCCAAGAGTTATTTCATTATTGTCAAAAGCTTTATAATCTACGCTTCTCTTGTCCACTACATAAGATAATTTTTCTACAATTATTGTTTTATTAACTCTGCCATTAAGCTTATCAAAAACCTCTTGATTAAGTACAGATAGAATATTTATTTTACTTTCATTTATGAAAGCTATATTTTCTTCATTGATTTCATCTATGTCTGATGAAAATTTACCAATAATAGTTTTATCATTTGAAATTCTATTAGAGTCTATTAATGAATTCCAGTTTTTGGGTTGGGAACAAATTACTACTTCTGAATATTTTAATAAAGCGTTCTTGACTTTCGTTACCTTAGCGTCTAGTTCCGAAGTCCCTTCTGTAGTGCTGTCGATCTTGATTGGCTTCCATGAGACGTTAATTTTTTGAATTAGTAAATTATAAATAAAACTTTTACAGGCAGTCGCTCGTCCAGAATTGCCAGATGGTCCAATGCATAGTACATTTTTATAATTAATTGACTCCACGAATTATTATACATTAAAAAACAAAAAAGGTAGCAGGATTTTAGCCCCGCTACCCTTTATTTACTTATCCTTTATTCTATTTGACTCAAAAAGATACGAGGCAATGAACAAGAGCATTAGGAATAAAAACATTACAACGCTTTGCTTTTGTTTGTAAAGCGCCCTAGTTCATCTCTTACATTATGGAAAGAGACAAGCACCGAATGGCTTTCAGTTTCCTCTTCCTCTTCTGCGGGGCACTCGTCACAATGGCAAGGCTCAGTGTAGCTATCGAACTCTTCTTTTTCGCTATACTCTTCAGTATAATGATCAGGAAGCTTCTGAGCATACTCGGCTACTACTTTGTACTTGCAGGTGCGAAGCTTCTGGCAATCAGAGTCCTTTGGAACACTAACTACATCAGAAGGGTCAATTTCAACAATTAGAAGACGACTTGCACCGCCTCCAAAAGATCTAGCATATTCCAGAGATCCAGCATGGAAGCCAGAAGAGCAACCGACATCAGCATCATCGCAAACAGCATTGCGAACCATCTCAAGAGTATTACCAACACCGTTATCGAAAGTATCAGTATGGTGATCTCTCCAATTAGAATTGACTGACTTATAAGCCAAGAAGTTACCATTGGGAGTGATAGGCATAGCCTTATGCTCAAGGAATGAATAAAGTTCATTCACTGCCCTCTTAGAAGGGTTCTTCATAAGCTTATCCAAGAAGGCGACTACAGGCTCAAAAGGCAAGCCCTCCTTCATAAAAGAAAAGATCTTATCGCAGATATAGTTATGAACTGGTTGCCCAGCATACTTAATAGAACCATTCTTAATCTCAATGTTGCCATGAGAATACTTGTTGATCGCTTTAGGGATATCGACAAGAGCGGGGATCTTGTCGAACTGTCTGTCTATTATGGCTTGTTTGATGGCGGCATAGTTAGGATGCCCATCGTTCAAGGTATGGCTAATCCCGTCGAAAACGACGGTAATAGAATTGTTAGTGATAATGTATGGGATGTTCATTTTATTATTTAATGTATGAGATCAGGGAATTGTTGAAGGCTGGAGAGTTGAGGTAAGAATAGAAACTATCATTAAGGTATTGAACCAAAGGATTCTTTTGCATGAAAGAGTCTACCTTATCATAAAAAGAATGGCACGAATTGGGTTTAAAACTTTCTCTAAATTTAGGCAAACAGTGAGTGGTCACCAAGATCTGCCTGAATTCTCTAAATACTTTATTTGAGGACATTAGCTTCGCTTGATTGCAGGATTCAATAAGATCTTGAACCTCTACATTGCTATTAAGTTCAGCAGAATTTCTCAAACAACGAATCAAGTTTTCGACAGAGCTATTGATACCTTTATCGCAGATATGCAGAAACGAAAGAAAATCATCGACACTGTTATCTGCTCTTAGCTTGTTAGTAATCGTTTGGAAAATCCAATCTTTAAGTTCAATAAAGTTAGGGTTTTTATCGATTCCATTGGGTAACTTCTTGAAGCCAAAAAAGATAGGAGCGCTGATCCCAACAGAAGAACAAAAACCATTAATTTCATCAATCAGTCGTTTGTTGTCTATCGCAGGATCAGCTTTACATTCAAAACGATTAATCTCCATCCAAACACCAGCATCGTTATTGATATCAACGACTACAGGGTCCCAATAATTAGAATTGGTACTAAATACAGTATTCTTATTTAAGGCTAAAGCGAAGCTATGCTTGAGGTGCTTCTTGTTCTTAATAGAAGGAGTCTTAGTGCTGTAATTAACAAGTCTAACGGGTACAGGAACCTCAATCTCAGAAAGCTTCTTGAAAGTATAACCGTCAAGACCTCTCTTAGCTAAAGCTTTTTCCCAAAGCTCTTGATCTCGCACGGCAATAACATTAACAATTTTATGCGACTTTTTGTTCACTATGACCTCGGCCACTCTCTTCTTGAGATACTTGCTATCGCAATCGTCAATGACATTCAGATAGTTTTCGTTTGAAGAGAGTTTGGTCTCCAAATAAAAGTTAACTGATTTTCCAGAGCGCCGCCCCGTAAAATAGTGCTTGATGACGGCGGGTTCATGCCCGTCAGGTAGGTTCTCGTCTTGAGTAAAATTAAAATTTACATCAGGTTCAGAGACATCAAATCCCTTCCAGTTACATTTCTTGCCAAGGAAACTAAAAGCATTACCGTTACTGAATAGATCACAAAAAGTCTCTTGAAAAAGTCTTTTGGCCTCAAAAATACTTGCAGCGTTTTCGATCTTGCCATTGATCTTTTCAATTAACTCGGAGAAGAAACCATCGAGCAATTGAACAAGATTCTTCTTAGTGAAGTCAGTATATTGAAGGTCTTCTCTAGAAGCAGAGACTTCAACAGTGCCAATATCAACATAAAGGATAAAATTATAAGCCAAAGACGGTGCGTAGCAATCTCTGCCAACCTTTTCAGAGAATAAATTTTTAATCTCTTGAGACATTATACTGCTATTGAAGGGATAAGCGACATTGCCCATAACGACCACTGATGGGAATGAGGTAGCGGAATACTGCTTATGAGAGAAATACTTCCAGTTGGTGCCCTCAATAGTAGCATTGCCAAGAGAGATTTCAGAAGCCTCAATCCCTCTGACCTCTACTTTGCTGCTCCAGAACTTGAAGAAATTCTTGATCTTCTCAGTAAAATCATAAATGTCTGCATACTTAACAGGAACGCAAATCTCAACGCCATTAGGCTCGCTAGTCTCTTCCTCGTTCATCTTAGCGATCATGCCAATCTGAGAAGGATCAATGTAAGCATTGTAAGTGAACTTCTTGCCATCAACATAAGAGTCGATGACGAAGTTGTCGCCATAAGCAAAAGCAGACTTGGAGCCAAGGCCAAGTTGCCCGATTAACTTATTAGATTTGCGTTTGGTAGATTCGCCGTAGTTCGCATAAATGTCACGAATCTCTTCTTCGTTCAGGCCATTGCCAAAGTCCCGTACCCTGAAAGTAGGGTCAAAAGAATTTGGGACGGTGATGACGATTGCTTGGTCTTCTTTGCCAGCCTCGACGTTGGCATCGACAGCATTGGCGGAATACTCTCTGACGACCGCAAGGATCTTGTCAGAATAGAGTTGGTTGCGTAAAACCCCAAAGATATGGGCTAGACCGTCCTGCTTGATGCCGAAAGATACGGACTTGAAGTTGTCCGACAGCATCACAGAATTCTCGTTTTTCGGAGCAATTTGCATGATTTACAAGTGTTGAGTTCCTACCGACAGGGATACCTTAGTCTAGGCAAAAGCGAAGCGCAAGGGATTTTCGAAAATTTATTTCTCCGACAGGGCAAGTATCTGGTCAAGGCTTTCTTTGACTCTTATGCCTTGAGAGTTGCTCTTGGTATAGATTATGCTATGGACTTTACTGGGCTCAATGGAGACCACTGCGTCCAAGTTAATGAGAGCAGGAATATAATCTTTTTTGTTGTCGTGAGTAAGGTCGAGCAAGTGGAGCTTGATTAAGTGAGCCATGTCAATTATTAATTGTTAGTAATTTTTGGTAACCGTCTTCGACTGTCGAGAAAAAGTTCTTCTGAAGGTAAAGACCTTCTACTGTCTTGCCCTTGTCTTCTAAAGTCAAGAGATTAAATTGCTCTATCGTGAAATCTCCCTCTGAATTCTCTTCGTAATTGGCGAACATTACATTAAAATACTTTTCACTCAAATAATCTTCAGCGTCTTTAAATTCACCAGAGATGTAAAACGTGGAGGTTTCATCCCATGTGCCATCTTTTCGTAGACAAACGCAGATCTTTGTGTTATTTTCGTCTACTTTGCCACGAAATAAGAAGGCATTTATTTTTTCTATCATAAAAATTAGGGAGCGAGTAGGTTGAATCGAACATCCATGTCGAATTTGGAAAAATCGCGCTTTACCATTAAGCTATACTCGCATTAAAAACGTTTTACCAACAAACTAATATCCCAATAAAGCGGTTTTAAGGTTGACCGCAAACCTTTGTTCCTATTTCAGAAATTCCATCTAATCCCGCCCATTGCCATCACAGCGCCATTTAGCTCCTTGACAGCAAAGTTGTAATTCTTTACGCTGAAATTGTTGTCATAATAACCAACTTCGGCAAAAGGCTCAAGATGATTGAAAAATACTCTTGACACGCCAACCTTTGCAGAAACAGTCTCGTAATCAGAGAACTTGCCATACTCAAGAACAGGAGTGATCGTGAACCAGCCGAACGCATCAGTAGGACGCTTCAAGCCGACGATGTAACCGCTCTGCTCAAGGTTGAGATCGTAGCTGCCCTTGAGATAAGGAGTGACAACGACATTCTCTAAGGCTACGATTGCGGCAACTTCAGTTGAATTTGGAGCATTTGGAATCGCGGTCTGGTGGCGAAACGCTTGAGCGTCAGCGCGGAGAGTGAGCCCCTCAATCAGCTTAAATCCCCTGCCAAGACCAGCCATCCAGTGAGATTCATCTAGTCCATTAGAGGTAGGAATAATCGTACCTCCAAGATAGGTATCAATCGTGTGATAAGTTGCGCCTAGATTCACTCCAGCGAAAGCCTGTGCGTCAGTACGAGCAAGGCCATTTACCATGTAGTGGGTGGTATAACCAGCCTCTGTACTCGCTTTTAAATTTTCGGCAGAAGCCTTAGTTGCGAATAGTGAGACGATCAACGACAATAACGTTAGAATTCTTTTCATAACACCTTATTTTACACAACAGACGAAACTTTATCAAAAGTTTATTCGTACCCTTCCATCTCAAAACAACCAAACCCTGCTTGATGCTCAAAAGTAAGGAGTCCACACCTCTTACTGCGAAGATTAGTGCAGACTCCATAATCCAAATTTAAGTCTTTACTTACTTTGTCATACAGGGGAATAAAATGCTTGCAGCCGACACTGCAATCAAGGTAAAGATAATCGCCATCTGCCCTTGTTATTTTTCCCCCGTATTCAGCGTAATCAGTATCTAATACTTTACAAAAGTCAAAAAGGTTGATTTGATTCTGCTTCTTTTTCTTCATAACGCTTCAGGTAATCTTGGCCTTTACCTGTAAGCATTCTACCCTTTTCTGCAATTTGTATCAGATTATTTCTCAATAACCAAGTTTCAAAATCTTTTTGCAGACTAGAACGAGTCATTCCAATAATCGCTGAGAGATTGGTAAGAGTCATCTCTGGTTTAATTTTAAGAGTTTGTAATATTCTCAATTCAATTTGATTGAGTCCCAGAGGCAAGATAGTAAGCTTATCTTTTAGAAGCTGCCAGTCTTCATTAGTGAAGATCCTTTCTTGCTTGGTTTTGAGATAAGAATCAATCTTGTTAGCCATGACTTGCGCCTGTCGAGCGTTGCCTCTGAGACAAGAAGAGATGTCATGCAAAGAGTCTTCATCAAAAACACAATTCACGCTTTTCTTTATTATTTGAGAAAGGTCATTGTGAGAATACTCTTGAAGCTCAACTCTCTCAAGACGATCAAGGAGAGCATGGAAAATTAATTGAGGCTCAGTTGTGCAAAATAAGAAGCTTTGGACAGAGAAGTCAAAGTCAACAGAATAGTCAGGAAGATTGAGTGTATTCTTATTAACCGGATTAGGATTAAATAGACTCAAGAAATTAATCTGAAGAGTCTTGGGAAGTTCACTAGCTTCATCAAAAAGGATAGTGACTTCCTTGTTCGCTATCGCAGGAACATAAATATCATTAAAGAAACTTTCGGATGAACCAATAGTTGCACAGTTGATCTCAATAAGAGGCTTGCACTTAGACTTGTCTGCCTTAAGTAGGTTTCTCGCATACTGCTTTGCAATTGTAGTCTTGCCAGATCCTCGCGGAGCGACAAAAAGGAAATTAGGGGAAATCTGACTCTTGTCGTAAATATCAAGATAAAAATCTAACTTATTCTTAACTGCTTCCTGACCAATGATTGAATCAAAACGATTGTTCATATTAAAATTCTTCTGAGATTGAGAAAGAAACGACTGGCTTTGCAGGATTCTCCTGCTTGGGAGGAGTTGTGGTTTGATGTGGGTTTTCTCCCTCGTCGATCAGGTTCACCTGTTTGGCGAACTTGACGCTGATTGGGATCTTCGCAGCATCGGTCATCTTCTCGCGAAGCTGCAAAATGCTAACGAATACAAGGTTTTTGCCGCCAGTAGGACGGCCTCTGGTCTTCAAGAGTTCACTCATCGGCGGACAGACTAGATCAAGAGTTCCGAAAGGTCAAGGGGTAGATTTAGAAAATCTTTCCAAATCTTATCTGCTCGTTTTTCCCGCAGATCAAGACCTCCAAGCCAAAGACCGTGGTCCTGCTATCATTAATATTGTTTACTAAATGAGCCTCCAAGTCTTTCTCAAATTCTTCAAGAAGATGAGAAGGAATAATTACAGCATTAAAATACTCGCCGAGTTTGTATCCTCTGCTTTGAGCTTCTTGAATCGATTGTTGAATTTTTTGTAACATATTAGTAAAGAAACCACTGCCAGTCTCTATTCTTTTTTTCTATATTAATAATAAATGGGTGAGAATTGGGTTTCTTGGGTTTTTTAATTAACGCCATTTCAAATTCTTCAAGAGTTTTATTAGATTTTAAACTATTGATTTTGATGTCGCAAGCCACCATATTTTCCCAAGTGTTCTTGCCGTTCCTTGAGACAGGTATCAGGTGATCTATATTTGCCTCGTCCTTCGACAATCTTCGGCCTGTATACTGGCAGGTCCAGTTGTCTCTTTCAAGGATTGCTCTTTTGGTTAATTTAGTATGGTAGATTGGAACTTTCGAGAAGTTCTTGCTGATAACGACTGTGGGAATTCGAAACGTCTGATAAGGAGAGGAGATTGAATAATCGAAAGACCGAACTGGCAAAGTCTCCCAAACTTCCCACGAAACTGGCCTGTAATCTGGGCTTTCAAAATCATATTGTCCATCCACTAAAGGATAGTTAACATCCATTGCAAAGTATGTGCCTTTGAATACTTTGCTGATGGCAGTTTCGATGCCTTCAGTTCCAATGCCCATCCAGTTTTTATTTAATTTTAGACAGGTTAGATTTTCAATGGCGAACATAACTTATTTATACTCTTCGAATGTATTCTCTCCGTTTGAATCAATGGAGTAAAATATTTTCTTGGGATTTAAAAATTTAATCAGATTTTGACAAGAAGTACAAGGCTTAGAATTTCTAATCTCTCCGTTTCGGTCTATCCTTGTGGTTACTAAATTTGTCTTAGAGAAGTCAATGTTAGTGAGATTCTTGAACTTTATGAAAGCATTCAACTCGGAGCAAGTATATTTGTCTGATATTTGCTCTCCGTTAGTGCCTGTTTTGGGGTTTCTGCGATTGGTAGGATTGCTTTTTTTAGAGTTCTTGCCAATAGTAATTATACGATTCTTGTGAAAGATGAATGAAAAGTGTTGGCATTTCAAGTCAGAATCAAGTTCGTGCAAAGCCTTGGTGAGGCTAATGCACTTTTCCAAATTCGTTATTTTCACAAACCTTTATTCTCTGCTTTTCTTATAACTTCTTTTATGAAGGAAACGTAAAAAGCGTCTTCTTTCTTAGAACTTTTCATCTCGTCGATCATGTCTTTCTTCCATTTGGGAAGCTCTTTGTAAAGTTCGTCCCAAGCTTTAGAGTATTCGTTATCAATCTTTTTTGATTTTGACATAGTCTTCTTCGATGCACTGCTTAAGTAATTTCAAATAATGAGTAAAAAAGGATTCTCCAATCTTAGAAGGGTCATCAATCTTATCTTGACGATCTTTCTCATAACTGGCTTCGATTAACTGCTGGACTAGCTTTAGAGAGTTTTCCATATATTTGAGATATTATCGGGCAAAATTAGGAGTTGTCAACTTTTTTTTGGTTTTCTTTTGGGAGTTTTCCTTTTTTGAGTTCCACTAACTTTTTCTAAAAATTTTTCACTTATTAATTCAACCAGCTTTAATCCCAAGAATCCCGCAATGAAAGCCACGCCGTTTTGATGTTTAACATTAACAATATTTAAAGTATCAACAAGCACGGGAGTCAAGAAGTTTGCAGCAGACATCCCTCCGACGAGAGACAAGACAACAGATTTGGCATCAGTCTTATCATTCTTTGTCGCCATCAAAATAGAACCAAACAATCCGCTAATTAAGAAACCTATTTGAATGCCCATCTTTTGTAGTTGTTCCATATTACTTTTTTTTCTTTTTAATGGGTTTCTTCTTTACAGTCACAATGTTATCATGTTTAATTAAATAAACTAGAGCCAAAACTATTCCCGCCAGACAATAGAGATATATGTTTAATAATTTAACCTCATCTTTGATAATCTTTTCAGAGCTATCATTAATCAAACCCCTGAAAGAATTAATGTTGTCGTATATCTTTTTCTTATAGTCTAAGTATTTGTCTCCGAAGAAGGCTTTGCCGTCCATCTTTTCAAATGCGGCGTTTTCTACATCTTTAGCTAAATCATTGCTTATATCAAGACCTTTGCGGAACTCCTTTAATTCTTCTTGAGTTAGCATTTTATTAATGACTATTTCTTCATTGAAGTATTTTTCTCTTTCTTTTAAATGGCTATTGAATTGATCTAAGAACTTTTTATCAGATGTTGTAGTGTAAGCCGCTCCTAAATAAGTCAATTGATCAGTTGACTTCCTCAAATACAAAGTAATGTCTCTTCCGAATCTGAACCTAGCATAGCCTTGCTCTATCTCTTTAAGGCTAGACAAGGCAAGAATAACAAATATAGCAGTTGGCAAAAGTACAACCAATAAGTATTTCTTTATATTTAAAATTAAAGTCTTCACATTCTGCCCTTTGATTAAAATCTAAATGCTTTTTTAAATGAGTTTCCTACTTTATTTGCTGTATTTCTAGCCGCATCAGCAGCTTTTCTGGCAGCGTCTTCAGCTTGCCTCGCTTGTTCTTCGGCTAGTCTTTGAGCAGCGGCAGCAGCTTCTCTTGCTTGTCTTTCTGATTCTGCTTTTGCTGCTTCAGCGGCTTTTCTGGCTTCATCTGCCGCTTTGGATTCAGCTAATGCTTTGGCTTGTTTTTTCGATTCTTCGGCTGCTTTTTTGGCAGCATCTTCTGCGGGTTTTGTATTGACTGTTACGCTTGCATTTACATCAACTCCAGCTAAAAGTTTCACTTCTCCTTCTGCTCCAACAGTTACTTTATGGTTTTGATATGTAGCGCCGCCACCTACTTCTGCTCCAGCTTGTACTCCAACACTAACTCCAGCGCCAGTAGTTGCAGAAACGTTTTTATTGCCGACTGTGGCTGATCCTTCTACCCCAACACCAGCACCAGCACTTGCTCCAGCATTTGCGGCAGCGCCATGCTGCCCAATTTGAGCATTAGCTTCTGCTCCTGCATGAGCTTCTGCATAAGCTCCTCCTTGCACTGTTGTTGTCACTCCTCCTGATTGTGCGCTTGCGCTTGCACCAACTTCCGTTCTAGCTTCTACTCCAGCACTCCCTCCAACTCTAGCGTCTTTACCGTCAAAACCAGCACTAGCTTCTGCACTTGCTTTTGCTTCTGCTGATGCATGAGCTTCAGAACTTAAAGTTGCGTTTCCAACTTTAGTTTGCGCTCCAACAGATGCGTTTGCGCTAACTCCAGCTTCTGCATTTGCAGAAACATTTGTTTTGGTTACTTCTGTTTGAGTTGAGGCCCCGGCTGATGCTTGTTGAGTAGTTGTCATATTATTTTATCCACTTTTGTTCTCTTAATATTTCTTCTATTAAATCTTTTTCATGGCTATCCATTTCTTTATCGAATCTCTTTAGTATTTCCGATAGTGGATATACTCTGTCTGGAGATTCTTTTTGTTTCTCTTTAAGCTCTTGAATCACATCTACAATTTTAACTAATGGAGATTTGAATTCTTCTACTTTTTCTTTTGTTGAAAAATTAGACATTTCAAAAGCTTTAGGAGTTAGTGTTTTAATAAGGGAAAGGACTGCTGATCCTAACATATTAAATATTGAAAACGCAGCACCAGCGATAGGATTTACAGTCGCAAGAAGTCTAAGGATAACAAACACTACCGTAAATATAAGTATTGCGGTTAAAGCGCTAAAAACAAACTTCTTTAATCCCCAAAATACAGCATTAAGACCGAACATCCCGCTCATTGAATCTAATACTGCTTTATTTTGATCTGCTTCTTTGGCGACCTCTTTAGCTTTGTCGGTTAACTGCCAGAGTTGATCGTCGTATTGTTCGTTTAGCTCTACTTTTTCTTTTTGTAATTTATTGATTAGCTCGTCTCTTTTAGCGAGTAGCTCTAATCCTTTCTTTCGCTCTTCTTCTACTGCGGAATTTAATAAATCGACTGTTGCTTTGATTCTATTTATCTCGTCTATATGAGGCGAACCAACAATAGAAACCACTCTTTCATTTAAAGACTTTGCAGTATCAACTTGAATTGGCGGATTGGTTACTTGATTAAGAGAGTATTGGATACCTTGCGCCAATGCAGAGGTTTGAATTTTTTTGCCTTTGTCGTTCTTTTCTATATCTACAAGAGTGTTATCTACTTTCTTCTCTTCTTTGGCAATGATCTTTTGATTGTCGTCTATCTGCTTAGAAGGCTTAATTGTAGAGAAGCATCCAGTTAGTATTAACAGGACGAAAGGCAGGAACAGAAGCTTCTTCATGCCTATGATTACACAAAAAAGCCGCCTTTCGGCGGCGTGAGTGTTTTTTAATCTGGTCTAGTAGGGTATAAACCTTCGGTACAAATTATATATTTTAAATTTGTTCCCTCTACTATCGGGGTTTTATTTAAATTAGGAAGGCAGAATGTAATTCTTCCATCTCCTCCATATTGAGTGCCTACAATAGAAAACAATGCAGTGTATTGCTGAATTGATAAAGTTTGACCATCGCAGTACATATAGTCTTTTGGATAAAAAGTTCCTGCGAATAGTTTAATATTTCCCATGTATTCTTCCATAGATTATTTATTACACTAATTTAAAAATATTGCTAGGTTTTCCTCTACCATTTTTCTTTTCACCCACTTTTTTAATAGTATTGCCGATGACCATTTCTTTAACTTTAAGATAAAGTTTATGATAAGGAATTTTATTTGTGATAAGTAGATCCTTCATGGAGAATTCTCCATTTGGAATCTTTAACTCCACTTGAGTAGTCTCGACTTGTTCTTGCTTGTCGGCTAACATTTCTTTATGCCTGTTAATGGCGACATCCAGAGAAATGCAGTCAAAACCAATCCTGCCAAAAGAATTACTGTGAGGATAGACCCACTTAGCCTCAATAATATTGCCATGAAGCACAAATTGATCTTGCCTCTTAGGCTTAACTAATTCATACTTTTTGGTTTTAGTAGCTTCTTTCATTTTCTCATAAATCATCCAGCCTCCTTCAAGCTCATTTATGAACTTAAATAGGTAGTGTTTATAAGTGAATTCTTTTGGGACCAAGAGATAACCGTCTTTATCTTTTTCCATTTTTTCTGTATACTTTGTTATATTTAGTAATTATCTGCTTTAAGAGATTGCTTTCTTTGGAGATTACTACATATTCGTTTTCGAGTAGATGTAGGAGGTCTCCTGCTTGAAAGTTGTCACCCATTTTTGGTTGGTGATACTTTGGAAGTTCTTTTTCTTTGAGTTCTATGATGTTTATTGGTCTGTTCATGATGCGCTGGCTTATTCCAGCTAATTTCATCATAATTGGTTTTGAATCGTTTGCTAAAACAATTTCTAGGTTTACTTCCTTTTCCGTTCATGTTTTTCGTTTATCAACAGAGAGGCCATTATTTCTAGTCTAGTTTTCTCAGAATACTGGGTCCAGTCAGCGATTTGCTGCCAAGACCTTCCGCATCCTGTACAAAAACCATCTTTTAATTTACAAAGTCTGATGCAAGGGGTTGAGACCTTAGCAGCAGTGTCCATTCTTTTGTTGAGTTATCTGTTTCCTGCCGTCAACGGTGTCGTAAAATTTAGTATAATAGCTCTGAATAATCTTATCAATATTTTTAACTATACGATTTGGTTGTTCGCTGGCATCAACATTTTTGATACTTTGCGCCAGTTCATTTAAGAGTTTTTTGTTTTGCAAGAATTTAGTCTCCTTTTTCGATTCTGTAACTGTCTTCGTCGAAGTGCTGGGTGCTGATTTCAATGATTTCACTATCTTTTAGGGCAGAGAATTGATGGATCATCCCTACTGGGATATGGAAGGTATCGCCTCGACCCAAAGTAGTCCAGTAGTTCCTTGCGGTTTTTTCGTCCATGCCGTAATGTAAGACAATTTTTCCGCTTTGGATGTAGAAAGTTTCATCTTTAATCTTGTGGTAATGAAGACTACACTTGCGATCTTTAACGACGAAAAGAATTTTGCCGCAATACTTTTCATTATTAACAATCCATTTCTCATATCCCCAACCTTTGGGCACGAAATGCAGTTTTGACATATTACTTAAGAAAAGATTCTATTTTCTTTATGGTCCCGTAATTGTTGTAAACATAATCAAAGATCCAATCCTCTGCCCTTTCAGACATATCTAATTGAGAAAGCAAATTGCTATATAAATCATTTTGCTCAATTTTTAGTTTATTTATTTTATTGCGAGTGTCTTTAATTAGTTCTCGCTGTTGAGTTGTAAATTTCATATCCAAAGCGCTTGAATTGCTACTACTATACCGCAGAGTAATAATAAGGTTAAAGTTTTTGCATTTATCTTTTCGTTAAAATGAAAAGAAGTTAAAATCGTAAATAGTATAATCCCTATCCCAAAAGTAAGGATTCGATTAGGCCAAATTAAGCCATTGAAATGTTCATTGACTAATTTGATACCTTTAATAGTCATTAATGTAGTTGGGGCGCTTATCCATATCAAATAGTATTGGTATTTATTAAACCATTCTGATATAAATTGCCCATGAATTTGATACCACCCAATTACATAAACTATACTAAGCAATAAAATTCCTAAAAATAATTTCATTATATCCAAAGAATGCCATAATACTTCGCGAAAAGCATTAAGCCGTTTTCTTTTCTCTCATTAAGCTTATTAGCCTTTTCCATGTACTCTCTCCAAGCTTGTTTTTCTTCAATAGTCTTTTCAGAGTTGAGATTAAGACCTTTTGTTTTAAAAGAAAGACTCTCTGGCAATTCGCAAAACTTATCTCCATCAATAATATACTCAAAAGCGAAAATCATTTCATCAATCGCGAAATTCATTTCTTTTACGCCTTTTTCTTCAGCGGCTGTCTGCTGTTCGCCTTCAAGCAGATGGAAGTTGTCTGGCAGGAAACAACAAGAGATTCCAGTTTTGCCCTTCTTCTTAAAATATTTAAGTCGAGGCAAGATGAAAAGAGCAATATTATATCCTAAACAATACACATCATCGTCAGAGACTCCATAACGAATCTTCTGATACTTGCATTTCGCCCACCAGCGAATTCCACTAGGCCAATACCTAGCTTTCCACCCCAGCCTAAAAGGAATAAGGTCAAGCAAAAAATCTACATACTTATTATAAACTGGTTCATCAGAATTAAACATAAGATCAAAAGCTTTTTCGTTTTCTTCGGCTATCTTTTTATGTTCAGCGACTTCTTCTGGTGTCCTGAAATCAAATTCCTTTTGCATTGTAGTTGTCTATATATTTTTTAATGTTTTCAGCGCCTACTGGATTCATCGAATGGACTTCGTATGCTGGGTGAGAGACTTTTTGATCTTGACAAACCTCAACCAAATACTTAGCGCAATCGTAGCCAGTTTTTTCTTTATACTTAGCATAGTCAATTTTATTGGTTTCTAGGATTGTTTTAAGATCACGATAATGTTGCGCCCCAAGGTCATGATCATAACAGACAAAAGATGGAATCCCCTTTATCTTTATTATATCCCTAAATTGGAAAAAGTCACGGGCAATTATCCACTCGTAATTAGGAATATTTACCCAAGTAACGTCGCTTGGGAAACGGATATCATCGAGAAACAAATAATAATCATTCATAGATCTTTATAAGATTTAACCTCAATCTTGTCATTAGTGAAAGTCAACCATTGATTTAAATGAGTGTCAATGCAATAGTTTTCAGTTTTTGCATATTTTGCGATCTTGCTGTCTCTGCGAGGAGTGTGGCCGACAATTTGATTAAGTCCTTTAATCGGCGCAAATTCCCGATCAAAGTCCAACCAAACAAGCCCTCCTTTATTCCAATGACCTCCTCTAGCTCTGCCAGCAGCATAAAACCAATGGTCATCGCCACTAATTAATTTAACATTTGCTCGTTCTCTTTCTTTAATTAGAAAAAGATTAATGTCAGAACTGTCTTTTGCTGTTGGATCAATAAAGTCAGGGAATAGCCCTGCGTGAGTGCATAGGTAACCGTCTACCCATGCAAACCAATCAAATTTTTTACAAATACTAAGACGATTTTCGCCGAATACTTGATTTATAGCACTTTGCTTCCTTTGCTCGTACCCGCCACACATCAAATAAGAATTATAATACATGTAATGGAGATCATGATTACCAAACAATGTGTGATTATTTGGAGAAGATAAATAGCCCATTAAATACTCAGCAGTTTTTGCATAATGATGAGTTTCGTCATATTCAAAACTATCAAACCAATCGCCAAGAACCAGATTAATATCTGCGCTCTCTGCTTTGATAATTTTATCCAGTTTATCCACGTTGTTGTGGATGTCTGAAATGATTAATATTTTCTTATCTGTGCTTGAAATTGTCATTTAAAATTGGAGCCACGCTACGGAATCGAACCGTACTCTGAGGTTTACAAAACCCCTGCATCGCCGACTATGCTTGCGCGGCAATTTGCTGTAATTTAAAGATCGCTAAATCTTTACTCTTCAATTCTATGTCAAAGTCAACAACTTGTCCAAAGTTTTTTGGATGATTTATTGGCATGTCTGCGTGTTTGCGAGTGCCATCTATCCCTTCAGAATAATGAAACAGGGGTTTGGTGGGCCAAGTACGGTAAGCGTCATTGAAAGCTTCTTCGTCAGATTGATCACCATGCAAGAGAGATTGGTGCAAAGAGTCAAAGGTTACAGGAATACCGTGACGCTCATAAAAATACTTAATTAAGTTCTTGACTGACCAAGTGCCATTCTTGTTGTCGTTGACTTCAAGCACCAGTCTATCTTTTACATTTGGCTTGAGGCGATTGTAAACCGACATAAATCTTTGAGACAATTCTTCTGGGTCGCCGTCTTGTCTAATGTGAATATTTAGGGGCGAGCGATAATCTTTAGGACAGTCATAGAGATCGAAGAGCATGGCGTGTTCATCTAGATCTCTGATTGAGTTGTTAATGACTTGTTCTTTCTGGGAAGTAAAGCTAACGAACTCAGGAGGATGGGAAGATATCCTTAAGCCTGATCTCTTTATCTCTTTCTTAGTCTCATCAATGATGTCAAAAATTTCTTTCGCATGGTCAAGTTCAGTGAGATCAATATCAAGGTCAGGATGACTGAGAAGAGGAGTAATCTCGCTAGAAAGTCTGTAAGATCCAATTCCGCTTTGAGCGCAATGAGAAATCGTTTTAAGAGTAACATTGAAATTATTTAGTATTCTGTTAGAGAGGACTTTCATCCCTTCCTCTCTGCCAAGGGCCTTGAATCTTGTGTAGGTCAGCGTTTGGAATTTCTCCCCTTTTTCGGACAAAACAAGGGAAATGCAGCAAAGTCCATAATTTATCACGCCCTCACTTTAGCTGGCTCCAAGGGAAAAGCAAGGTCAAAATTCAGAATCTTCTTCTCCCATCCTCTCCATTAGCTTGTCGATTCGGCTGACCTCTGCTCCAGCCTTGTTCTTCAAACAAATGAGATGATTTAAATGAAGAAGAGTTTCTTCCCCGCTTTTAGACTCTCTGACGAGTTTCATCGTCGCTGCGATTTCCTTCTTTAGCCAAATAGAAGTTTTCTTAATCATTAAGCATTGCTGCTTGGCTTCTTTTTCAGTCATTTGGTTAATTTTATTTCTTCTAAGATGGCTAGTAAATCATCATCATATTGACTAGTCCACCCAGTATTAAAACCGGCTTGATCTTTAGCAAGAGTTTTAATCCACCCCTTGGAATTACTGCCTACAGTTTCGTTAAACACTCCAGTTTCTTCACAAATAAAACCACTCAAAGACTCTGCATTGGTAACAATGGTACGGATCTCTTCGCTGTCTGTCCCTGCGTAGTAGAGACGAAGAGTCCCAAACTTTTCTTTGGTTTGCAAAACGATGAAAGAGTCCTTGTCTTCTGGAGCCTTCTCTTCATTTATGTATTTTAGAGAACGTTCAACTCTCAAAAACGCCCAATTTAAGATAAAAAACCAGCCGTCAGAACAGTCAAACGAGTGGTCTTTGCCTTCGAAAAACGAAGAGAAACGTTTACAAAGATAATTTTCTAACTTTACATTCATGTTCTTTCAGATAGGTCTTCAATTATTGCTTCTGAGGTGTCCCATTTAAGATACTTTTCTAAAGCCATTATATCAAATAATTCATCTTTCGCCCAAAGAACTTCTTTGTAGTCCCCTAGAGTAGATTCTCTGTCACTTATGGAGCCCATGACAGCGCAAGAAGTATAATTATAAGCAAAATCAAGAGTAAAATACTGATCTTCTGTTTCGCCTTTCCAAATTTCGACCAACAGTTCCAGTTTTGTGTTAAAGAATTTCTCTACTAAGCAAAGTCGATCAACCTTTAGACCTCTCATGTACTCAGAAGGATCTTCTTTTCGTGCTTTACTATTACTTGTGGATTTATCCATACTTTGTGACCTTTTTCTTTTGCTTTTAAACAGAAGCCAACGTCTTCCATGCAGAAGTCGTGAGCGTTACCAATATTAAAGAAGATCGGCTGGAACCAAGGATAATCCAAACTCTCAAATACGCCTTTCTTAATTAGTATAAAACCAAAACCAGTGTAGTCAGCTACGAAGGGCTTTGTTTCGCCTACTATATCTTCTCTCTCAACGAACTTAAAGTAACCATTTTTTTCAAAAAACTTTTCGTCCCAATCCACAACAGTCGCAAACTTTTTGGGTTCTCTTGAGCCGTCTGCCATTAAGTATAATCCAGACGCAATATCAACCTCCATCTGAAGAAGTTTCATAAAGTCTTCAGGTTTGAAGATAATATCAGAGTCTATCCATAACATGTAATCATAATCAAGCTTTCCGCCCCAAGGCTTTTGCTGCTTGCCAGCTTGAACGTTGCCGCCGACGCACATGTTCCTAACATAGTAAATATTACATGATTCTTTCCTTGACAGGAAGACGGTAATTCCATTGTGGAGGCACCAATGGTAAAATTCAATGAATGAGTCAAAAAAAGACCCGGAAAAACTGTTTCCGGGCATACAAATAACTAACTTCATAAAATAATCACTTCTTCGGCTTCTTCTTTTCTTGATTTAGGCAGACGGCGACACGCTGCTTTGGGTTTGGAAATTCGTTCTTTGGAACTTCGCTCATGCAACGCTCCATGAATTTCTTTGCGTCTTCGTTCTTGCGTTTGTTTGGTACGGGCATATTATTTGATTTTAATTTTTAACTGTAAATTTTTGTTTGATTTTTCTTGAATGTAATCTTTAGCTGCTATCTTCCCTTCTTTAGTATATGGAAAAGCTCCATATGTGTAATTGTTTTTGTTTGAGATTATCATGTAGAATTTTTCTCTTTTTAGTTTTGGCATTTTTTATCCTTTATTTTATCAATCCTAGACAAAATTTCGGTAATCTTGTCTTCCTCTATCCTTTTTCTAGCCAAAAAGACTTCAAGATTTTTATAAAGAGATTCCAACTTTTTTTCTCTTGCTAAAGAAAATCCTTTTCGTTCAACTCTATCTATTTCATCGAGAACTTCAGCGGTCTTATTAATCCACCAAGCAGTAGTTTCCTGAAGTAAAAGAGCATCTTCAAAAATCTTATTTTCTTCAGCAGTCATCTCAGCTATATATTATATTACACATTCTATTTTATCATGTTTATTTGGCTAGTTCTGGCTCAACCTTGAACTCATAATACACAAGCTCTTCATCGCCAGCAGTCCACTTGTGAGCTAGCCCTTCGCAAGAGAATTCTTGGCTGAAAGGTCTCCATGTTTTTGACTCTGGAGGTAACGATGACCCAATGAAAGCTCCTGAATCGCGCCAAACTATTCTATTATTTGGTTGAGCGAACATCTGCCCGCCTTCTCCCCAAAAAATATGAGCGCACTTGTGCCCGCTTGAGATTTCAGAGTATCCTAAATTATAATCCTCTCCATTACACCAATCAATCGTAAAAGCGTACTTAGCTACATGTTTGCTTTTATCTTTAAGCAGCATATAAGCTGAAGCGTTTTTAAGATAATCAAATCGGTGTACTGAAAAATAATAACTAAAACAATCCCAAAGTTGAATCCAATGCAACTCAAAATTTGTTTGAGGCTCAAAAGTCTTTGATAAGTAATGAATTGGAACTCTAGCGAACTGCGCCCCGAATTCACTCATTACATTAAATAGCAAGCATCTTCTAGAAATTGAAACCACTGAGAATATTTCTACAGGAATCCATTCTCCAGTTGTTCTTGGCAGTGAGTCGTTAAGGAACGAGGTATCTAAATATGCTGTTTGAGTTGGTATTGATGTAGTTAAATAAGCCATAAAAACAAAACCCCGCCCGTAGGCGGGGAGTAACTTAAGTTACTTTTACTTTCTTCGGTTGGTAAGCTCCTTTTACAGGAACAGATAGCGTAAGCAGTCCATTCTCAGCGGAGGCTTTCAAAAGAGAAGCGTCCGCTGCGGTAGGAATCCACAGCGAGGCTTCAGCTTTTCTTTTTCCATTGGACGCTTTAATAGCAACCAAATCACCAATTTCATTTTCTCTCTTAACGGTAATATCTAGATCTTCTTTCGCAAAACCGGGTACTTCGATTTCGGAAACATATTCTCCACTCATCTTATCTAAGATGAAAGAGTCTTTATTATAAAGATCTAGTTTTTGAGTTTTCCAATCATTTGTTTGAATATAGTATATCATAAACAGTTTCCTTTAGCAAGAATCATGCCAACCTTAAAACCCGCCTTTTTACTGCTTATTTGAGACATTCTGAGACAAAATTGGCTGTCACAGTGACAGAGTTACACGCCCGTGCTTCCAAATCCGCCCGTTCTTTCGGTTGTAGACAAGGATTCAACTTGCTGCCAATCAATAGCGTGATATTTTTCAATGATTAGTTGAGCAATTCGATCTCCAGCTTTGATATTGAAATCAAAATTTGAACCAGCAATATTTGGAGTAAGTCCCATCATACTTGCAAGGTCAATGCTTAGATTCATTAATACAACTTTAACTTCTCCACGATAACTAGAATCTACAACTCCAGCAAGGACATCAATGCCATTCTTAACTGCTAGGCCACTGCGAGGAGCAATTCTCGCGTAGTATCCTTCGGGCACTTCGATTGAAAGACCAGTGCTAACGAGAGCGCGACTCATCGGTTTAACCCTAACGTTTTCAGTCGCGTAGAGGTCATAACCTGCGTCTCCAGTCTTTTGGCGAGTTGGAGTAATCGCTAGATTATTCAGCTTTACGAATTTAACAGGAACTATTGATTCTATAACCATGATTGTAAATGAGATTTGATCTTGGAGATATTTTCTTCTTTTAACTCTTGGTAATGGATTTTATAAAAATCAAATACTTCTTTGAATTTATTGCATTGCTCGTATTCTTTGATATAAAATACTCTTTGTATCTCATGAGCAACTATGTCCTTGGCGCAAGCAAAGCAAGGAGAAATTGTCAAGCATATGCTCTCTGCCTCTCCTTTTCTTATTAATGACAAGGCGTTAGTCTCCGCATGGATCATTATCTCTCGCTTCTTTGGACGATTCTCTTCCTTCTTCATCCACTCTTTGACAGCGAACCCTTTTTTCAATCCGTTGTAGCCGGTTGAAATGACTCTTCCCTCTTTGTTTAAAATGCAAGCTCCGACTTTGGTGTGAGGGTCTTCGCTTCTAGATGAAGCAGCAAGGGCCATCATGCAACCATATTCGTGCCAAGAAAGTCTCATGGATAATATTGTCACACATCGGGAAAGAAAAGTCAAGTTTATTTGGAGCTTTTTCTGGCATTCTTCTATTATTAAATATGACAATTTCAGATGCGTCTACAAAATTATATCAATGGTACTTTCAGAATGATAGTTTCTGTGAGAACGATTTCACTAAACTGCTTACCATTTCAGAAAACCCAGAATCTGAAAGGGCTTGCGTGTTGTGTGCGCTTGAGGAATTTGAGAAGAACGGGATCGTAAAAAAGGCTAGTTTTAAAAATAATAATTATTGGATTCTCTCTAAGAAGTTTGACGCATACGAACAAAGCGTGACCATCTCTCCCAAAACTTCTTTCGTCATCTCGGAAGTAATCAATTCTTACTGCTCTCTGATTGAAAATGAATCTGAAAGATGCAACCCAATTTCGATCAGCGAGAAGGACATCAAGAACCTTCTGGTAATTTTCAACGACTTGCGCGAAAAAACTTTTGACAAAACCAAGACCTCATGACTAGGATGAGGTAGTTCTTTATCTGGGTGAATAGCCTACTGGGGATATCCCAGTTCAAACGCATCAGAGACATCAGGCCCGTAAAAAGACCCTAGTCAACTGGATCTAATAAATCCAACGCCATTTCGGGAAAAGGCGACGTTCCGCAAGGAGAAGACTTTGAAAAAGCTGAAACCTCATTTTTCTCAAAAGAAAAAGCTGGCAGTTCCGTCCTAAGAGAAATCCCACCCGCAAAGGTAAAGAACTTAAACAAAGAGTTAGTCATTAGCTAGGCTCTCTTGAGAGGGCCGAAAATCTGATAAACAGACTGCGAAGGATTGAAATGGGTAACTCTTGATTATTTTGAAATCTCTATTTTAATTTAGAGATGACAAGCCTTTCCTATTTTAACTCAAAGAAAAATCATAAAGCTGGCAGTTCCTTTTACAAACCAGCCTTTCTTAAATACTATACTTTACTATGTCTAACCAGTTTCTAGGTATTGCAGGTGCTGCTACTGTCGGTAAGGATACTTACTATAAATTACTAAAAGAAATTTGCTTAGAAGACTTTGGAGTAAACGTAGTTAGATTTGCTTTGGCAGATTCTTTAAAAAAAGACTTGTTTTCTTTTATCTTAGAAAAATACAATGTTGATATTTTTAATTGCTCTACTGAAGACAAAAACAAAGTAAGACATGAGTTAGTAAATCACGCAAGGACAATGCGGCAAAATACTAAAGGTAGGTATTGGATAGAAAAGCTTCAGTCTGAAATCGAAGCTTATAAAAAATCTGAAAAATTTAAAGAGTCAGATATTTTTTGTGTAACTGATATTAGACACTTCGAATATCCTAGTGATGAAGTCGTCTGGTTAAAGGAAGAAAATAAAGGGTTTTTAATTTATGTTGAAAAATTTTTTGAAGACGGCTCAGTTTGCGCTCCTGCAAACGATGATGAGAGAAGAAATGATCCTTTTCTTAGAAAAAATGCTGATCATTCTCTTTGTTGGAGGCATGGATGGCCTGAAAAATATTTAAAAGATTTAGTCAAAAAGACCCTTGACATTTTTATAAAAGAAGGTAAGCTTTACACACATGATAGACTCAACTGATAACGAACTTGTAACAAAGGTAAAACTTCATCAATGCAACCAATCATTAAAAACTCTTATAGAAAGGCATTCTCCTCTTTGCTTTGACATCTTTAAGAAGTACAATAAAATTCTTCAAGAAAGAGGAATAAGCCCAGAAGATCTTGTCAATGAAAAAGATTACATTATTTATAAATGTACCCTTAATTTTGATGAGAATCAGAACAGTAAGTTTTCGACTTGGCTGGCTAATCATGTTAAATACAAATGTTTAACAAACATTACAAAACACAAATGGACAATTTCTCTTGATGATGAAAACCAAAAGACATTAGTAGCAAATCTCTGTCAGCAGTCAAATGATTTTGAAGAGAAAAAAGATTACATCTTTAATCTACTTTGTCAAATGAAAGACAAAAGACTTGAAAAAATAATACTGTTAAGATATTACGGAGACAAGTCCTCCCGCAAATGGAAGAATATATCAAAAGAACTTGGAGTCACATATCAGACAGCGATCACTTTGCACAAAAAAGCTCTTGACTTTTTAAAGACTAAAATTGAGAGCAAAGAGATGCAAGATTTTGTATAAATTGTCTTTACTTTTTCTTCGCGAGGAGCTAGTATTTATTTGCATAAATTATGCCTACTCCTACTCCTAATACTAGCAATACTGAAAGCAATACAATTCGACGAGAACTTGGCGCACTTTGGAGCCGTAAAGGCTCTAGTGGTTCTGAGTATCTAACCGGGAAATTCCGCCTTAAGGACATCAAGGATAACTTTGATGAAGTTAAGATTATTGTTTTCCCAAATAACAAGAAGAAGAACGATGGCTCTCCTGATTTTCAGATCTTTATGGAGAAGGCCCAATATGAAACCCTCACTGGAACTCAAGGCGCTCCTGCTTCTGAACCCGCTCCAGCAGCAAAGGCTCTCCCTCGCGTAGCAACGGTTAAGCCATTTCCAAAGGCCGCAGTTAGTCAAGTTAGCGCAGATGATGATTTGATCTAATATGAAATTTGCCTTACATCTTCCAGTAAATTCGACCAGCTTTGGTCAGGTTTCTATTCAGCTTCTTAAAGAGATCTATTCTTTGAAGTTGGAGCCGTCATTATTTATGATTGGCGCTCCTGACTTCGGGCAGGAAGAGATTACGGAAGATTTTAAGAACTGGTTTAATTCTTGTTTGAAGAAAGGTCTTCGATATCATTCAAGAAAAGATCCAATTTTTAAATTATGGCATATTAATGGTTCACTTGAGTCTTATAGTGACAGGCAATTTCTCCTTACGTTCCACGAACTTGATGCCCTCACTCAGTCTGAAATTAATATCTTAAAAAATAATGACAAGGTATTAGTTTCCTCTCCTTATTCTGTGAAGGTATTCAACGAGCATGGGGTAGGTAACACTTCTTATCTGCCCCTGTTCTTTGATGCAAAGAATTTTAAAGCCACAAACAAAACGTATTTTAATGACGGAAGGGTTACGTTTAATCTCTGTGGCAAGTTTGAAAAGCGCAAACATCATGTAAAAGCTATTCGTGCATGGGTCAATAAGTACGCAAACAATAGTAATTATTCTTTGCAATGCGCTCTTTATAATAGCTTCATTTCTCAAGAAGATAACACCAAGCTGATAAACATGGCGGTGGAAGGAAAGAAATTCTTTAATGTTAGCTTCTTCGGCCACATGGCTCAGACTAATCTTTACAATGAATTTCTAAATTCAGCAGATGTTATCCTTGGAGCTTCTGGCGGTGAGGGATGGGCTTTACCAGAGTTCCAATCTGTTGCAATCGGCAAGCATTCCGTAATTGTTAATGCTCACGCATATACTGCTTGGGCAAACGACAAGAATTCTGTTATGCTAGAGGCATCAGGAAAGACTCCTGCTTATGACAATATGTTTTTCCATGAAGGACAAGAATTCAATCAAGGAAATATTTTTGAATGGTCTGAGGACGCTTTCATTGAAGGCTGCGAAAAAGCTATCGCCAGAGTCAAGCGAAGCAAAGTAAATCAAGAAGGATTGAAGCTTCAGGAGCAGTTCACCGTCAAAAAGACAACAGAACAAATTTTGTCTCTCTTTTAATATGCCCGTTTACATTTTTCAAAATCCCAAGACAAAAGAGTACAAAGAAGTTTTTCTTTCGATTGACGCAGAGAAGGTCTACAGCGAAGGCGAGGTAAAATGGCAAAGGATTTTCCTATCTCCTAATGTAAGTGTAGATACTCAGATAGATGCAAACTCTGAGCAAGATTTTGTTGAAAAAACTAAGAGAAAGAATTATAATCTTGGTGAAATGTGGGATGCTTCGAAAGATCTTTCTGAAAAGAGAGAAAAAGAACGTGGAGTAGACCCTGTTAAAGAGAAGTCTCTAAAAGAATATTCCAAGAAACGTCGTGGCGCAAAGCACACGAACAGAGTCGTACTCTAATTTTTTTGATTTCCCAAAGCAGTTTATTGTCAGTGTAATTTATTATCCCTATATGAGCAAGGCTATTAACTTCCTAGATGAAATGGCGAACTTTACGTTCGTTACAAAATACGCAAAATACGATGAGAAGAAGAAGCGTAGAGAAACATGGGACGAGACTGTTACAAGAGTCGAGACCATGCACTTGAAAAAATTCAAATACCTACCAAAAGAAGATAAATATGAAATCTCAAAAGCTTTCGACTTGGTTAGAGAAAGGAAAGTCACTCCTTCAATGCGGAGTATGCAATTCGGCGGCAAGGCTGTTGAAGCTCATAATGGAAGAATCTTTAACTGTGCTGTGCGCCATATTGATTCTATCCGTTCTTTTGCTGAGTCCTTTTATACTCTTCTTTGTGGTACTGGTGTTGGATTTGGTATCACTGATAAGCTCCTCAATCGGCTCCCTGATCTCGTTAACGCTAAAGACAAGACAGGAGCGGTAATCACTTATACTGTAACTGATAATATTGAAGGTTGGGGCGACTCTATTGAAGCTCTATTAAATTGTTATTTCAAGAATACTGCTTATTCTGGGCGCAAGATTGTTTTCGATTATAGCAAAATTCGTCCAAAGGGCGCGAAGCTCAAGACTGGCGGCGGAAAAGCTCCCGGTTACAAGGGACTCAAGAACTGCCATTTCAAGGTTAAGCTCTTACTTGACACTATTATTGAAGACAGCAATCAAACTCGCCTTAAGACCGTCAATGCCTATGATATTTTAATGCATTGCGCTGACGCAGTCTTGTCAGGAGGCATTCGCCGTTCTGCTTGCAGTGTTATTTTTGATGCTCAAGACAAGGACATGATGAATGCCAAGACTGGCGACTGGTTCCTTGACAACCCCCAGAGAGCTAGGTCAAATAATTCAGCAATTATTATTCGCGGCAAGACTTCTTATGCAGAGTTTGAAACTCTCATTAATAAGACTAAAGAGTTTGGTGAGCCGGGATTCCTATATGTTGTTGACGAGGATCAGCTTTTAAATCCTTGTTTTGAAATCTCGTTTATTCCTATCACTAAAGATGGACGTTGTGGGTTCCAGTTCTGCAACCTTACTTCTATTAATGGCGCTAAAGTTAAGTCTCTAGAAGATTTTAAAAACGCTTCTTGGGCGGCTTCATTGATAGGTACATTGCAAGCAGCATATACATCTTTCCCTTATCTTGGTCATACATCAGAAGAATTAACTGAACAAGAAGCCTTGCTTGGGGTTTCTATTACTGGAATGATGGATAATCCAGATATTCTTTTCAATCCAGAATATCAAAGAGAAGCTGCCAAGGTATGTGTCAATACTAATATTGAATGGGCTAAGAAGATTGGAGTCAATCAAGCCTCTAGAGTAACTTGTATTAAGCCAGAAGGAACCAATTCAATTGTATTGTCTGCTGCTTCTGGAATTCACCCTCATCACGCTCGCAAATACTTCCGCCGAATTCAAGTCAACAAGGAAGATAACGTCTATAAGTTCTTCAAGATGTTTAATGAACATGCTTGCGAAGAGAGCGTTTGGAGCGCAAACAAGGTAGATGATGTTATTACATTCCCTATTGAAGTAGATGAGAATGTCAAGATTAAGTCTGGACTTAATGCCATTGAACATCTAGACCTTATTAAGTTGACCCAAACTAATTGGGTAAATTGCGGGACAACCGAAGCCAACAAGAAGCCATTAAATCATTCAGTTAGCTGCACAGTTATCGTTAAAGATGACGAATGGAAGACTGTTACAGAATACCTTTACAAGAATCAAGAATACTTTACTGCTGTTTCATTACTGCCTTACTCTGGAGATAAAATTTATCAACAAGCTCCAATGGAAGCCGTCATAACCCCTGAAGACGAAGAAAAGTTCAATAAGCTTCAGGCAGAATGGTCACAGGTTGATTTCACCAAACTTATTGAGGATGAAGACGAGACAAGTCATACTCAAGAAGCTGCTTGCGCTGGAGGGAAATGCGAGCCAGTTAGTTTGTAAACTTTTGTGTCTTTTTTATTCATATGGTGCTTCTAGCGTGTAGAGTATTATATGAACTTTACTGTTGGTTTTTCCAACGAAATTAAAGCATTAAAAAAGCAAGATGACTGCAAAAAATACAGTCAATTAAAAGACAGCGACTTTCTATTTCAGAGAGTCGCTCTTTTCTTGTCTTAACGCCTTAAAAATGTAAAAACCGCTATTGAAACTTATATTTAATAACTAATATGACACCAGCAACAGGAGCGACTATGGATTGGCAAACTTTATTTAATATAGCATTATCTATTCTCAGCTTCTTAGCTGCTTGGATTTTCAAAAGGAACTTCCAAATGATAGACAAACAAGAAAACAAAGTATCAGATCTTGAAAAGAAGATCTACGGCATCGAAATAGCACTTCCTAAAGAATACGTCAATAAAGAAGACCTTAATAAATTCTCAGAGAACATTAATGCTAGATTTGATAAACTGGAAGTAAAGTTAGATAATATTATAGAGCGAAGTAAGTAGCTCTATTATGTTGCTAAATTTAGGAGGACATGGGCTAGGAGACTGTATTCTGTCTTTACAGATCTCTTCATTACTAACCCAAAAAAATATACCTCATGTAAACTGCCTCTCCACTAGGAAGCAAGTTTTCGATCCTTTAAACCATGTTTTTGGAAACAAGTTTGCTATTCACCATGTAGGCGAAAAGTATTCTCACGATAACAACATCGTTTTAAATACTAATTTACAAGAAGAATTAAAAACTTCTTATGGGTGTTCTGAAATAACTTATAATGTACCTGATTTATTGTTTCATCATCCTTTAGCTTTAGATTGCGAAAAATACGATATAAACACTGCTCTAATAAAGAAGCACAGGACTTTCATAGATAGCAATGTAAAGAAAGAAAAAATTGTCTATTGTGGATTAGCCACATCAACTTCAGGATATCTATACAAAGACATACAAAATCTTTTAATCGCTTTATCTACGTCTCTTCCTGATTATCAAATTTATTTTCCAAATATTAAATCTTGGGACAGAGAAGTAAACATGGGAAATTTTAATATTGAGTTTCCTAAAAACGTTTACATTCATGAAGATCCAAAATTTGAAGAGTCTTTAGATATCTTATTAAAGTCTAAGTATGGAATTTTCACCTGCAATGGCCCAAGTCATATAGCCTATCAAATTGGAATTCCAAGGTTAATTTTAGACCCTCAGTTCAATAAGTTGTTATGGATGACTAGATGGAAAGAAGACTACGAAGAATGCATTGATATAAATGAAAACTATCTCAATATATCTAATTTAATAGTTGAAAATATAAAGAATCCAGAAACCCTATTAATGGACAGAAAGATAGTATTGAATCAAATCAAAAACAAAAACACTTTCTGGAAGCATATTTTACTTCATAAATTTTAAAATGCTTTATGAATAATCAAAAAGACATAGAGAAAAGTATTTTTATTCAAATCGGAGCTGGGGCTGGAGATTTAGATTCAAGAGTAAATAACAGGGATGGATTTACAGAAAAAATAAAAAAAATATCCCAAGATAAAATAAAAAAAATAATCCTTGTTGAGCCAAATCCATTAAACATAACCAAACTCAAAGAATGCTGGAAAGACTACCAACAAGCAGAGATTCACCAAGTAGCGATAGTCCCAAATAGTAATTTAGAAAACAACATTGAACTGTTTTATTGTCCAGACGATGGACCTCATTATCAAGTTGCATCAATTAAAGAATCTCATATTCATAAACATTATGGGCAAAATTGCAAAATAGAAAAATTCGTTATTAAAGCAGTCCATTTAAAAGATTTTACTACAAGTTTAACAAATGAAGTAATTGAGTTATTAGCTATTGACATTGAAGGTGTTGACGCAGAAGTCATAATGGATTTAAATTTAGATGAAATTAAAATTAAATATTTAGTATACGAACATATTCACCTAGGTAATTTCAATGATAAAATAATAAAAAAACTGAAAGAAAATGGTTTTAAATATCTAGGTTTTGCTTATGATCATAATCAAAATGATAGCCTATGGGTTAACGAAAAATATATTTAATGAATAAAAAATTTAAATAATTGTTATTATGTATATAAATGAGTTAGAAAAAAGAATATTAGAGATAAGCTACAAGAATAAGCTCTCTCATTTGTCTAGTAATCTAACTGCTGTTAATATAATTGATGAGATTTATCGTATAAAAGAAAATACAAATCCATTTATTTTAAGTAGCGGTCATGCAGGATTAGCTTTATATGTCGTTTTAGAAAAATATTATGGAATAGACGCAGAAGAACTGCATAAAAAACATGGCGTTCATCCTAATAGAGACTTAAAAGATAAAATTTTTTATTCTACTGGCAGTTTGGGATGCGGACTTCCAGCAGCAGTAGGCATGGCATTAGCAAATAGAAAAAATAAAGTTTATTGTTTAATCAGCGATGGAGAGATATTTGAGGGAAGCATATACGAATCTTTTAATATTATAGTAAAAGAAAAGATAGATAACATAGAAGTTTTTTTAAATCTAAATGGATGCAGCGCACTATCTGTATTAGACAAAGATAGAGTATGTAATATTGCTAAGATATTATTACCTAATATAAAGATAAGACAAACTAGTTCAATTTACGAAAAATTTCCATTATTAAATGGAGTTCAAGGGCACTATAGAGTATTATCAGAAGCTGATTTTAAGGAGATTGAAAATGCGTAGAAAATTTTTTAAAGAACTTCATTTTCAAATGTCTAAAGATTCAAAAATCTGGGCATTGACAGGCGATTTAGGTTTTGGAGGGTTTGATAAAATAAATCAAGACTATCCAGAAAGATTCATTAATTGCCAAGCAGCAGAGTTTTCAATGATGGGAGCAGCTTGTGGACTAGCTTTGGAAAATAAAACTCCTGTGGTGTATTCAATAGGAACATTTCTAATATATAGACCCTTCGAAATAATAAGAACTTATATTAATCATGAAAGGATTCCTGTAAAATTAATATGCAGCGGAAGAGATAACGATTATTCCCATGACGGAATAAGTCATTGGATGACAGATATGAAACCTATTTTAGATCTGTTCCCAAACATAAAACAATACTGGCCTGAAACAGAAGATCAAATTCCAGAAATGCTAAACGATTTATTAAATAACGAAAAGCCTTGTTTTTTAAGTTTAAAAAGGTAATGAAAAAAATTTTTTTAACAGGCGTTTCTGGATTTGTCGGGAAAAGCATATTTAAAAAATTATCAAAAAAATATGATATATATGCTCCAGAAAGAAAAGATTTAGATTTATTAAACTTAAATCAATTAAAGGGTTTAATTTCAGATCAAAAATTTGACTGGATAATTAATTGCGCCGTTAAAGGAGGCAGAAGAACCAAAAAAGACACTTCTGAAGATTTTTTTAATAATATAGCTTCTTTGGATAACCTATTAAATTTTGTAAATTCTGATTGCAAATTAATAACATTTTCTAGTGGAGCAGAATTCCATAAGCAAAATGATTTTTATGGATTAAGCAAAAAGATTTGTTCTTCTATAATCAAAGACAAACAGAATATAAAGAATTTAAGAATATATAATATTTTTGGCGAACTAGGGATGAAGGACTCTTTCGTTTATTCAACAATTGAGAAAGTTTTAAAAAAAGAAGATGTGGTGATTTGGGAAGACATAGAATTCGACACATACTACATACAAGATCTGATTAATTTAATAGAACTATTAATAGAAAACAATACAAAAGAATATCAAGAAATAGACTGCGTTCATCCTATAAAATATAAATTAAGCGATATTGCAACTTTAATCAAGAACCTTTGTGAATCCAATAGTAACATTAAAATAGAAAAAGAAGGATCAACGTCATACACGGGAAATTTTCAACAAATAAATAATTTAAATCTAATAAAATTTGATGAAAGTTTAAAATACATGGTAGAACATATAAAGTCAGTTGAATAAACAGACGCTGGCAAAAACAATAACTCATCAATAAAATATGCTAGAAATTCAACTAAGAAACTGCTTCGGACAATATGTAAATCTTATTAAAGATATCGAGGACAAACAAAAGGTTTTTAATTATTTTAGTGAGCCCAATAGTTGGTTAAGCGCAGTTCTCGATACTTTTAATAAAAATCCTAAATATGACGAATTGACAAAAAACGTAAATAAAGAATCTGTAGTCTTGGATTTAGGCGCGAACGTAGGATTGTTCTCGCTCTATCTAAAAGATAAATGCAAGAAAATTTATTCAATCGAGCCTACTAAATCTCATTTTGAAATACTAGAGGTCTTTAGTAAAAATACTAATATTAATCCGGTAAATTGTGCAATAGCCGCATCAACGGGTCAAGTAGAGTTTTTTAAATGTATTAATAATACAACTAGCAATAGCTTATCCGCCATTAATTCTAGTTATATTTCTACGGGGCTAGTTGACTGCTATAATTTTAATGATTTATTGAATCATCTAAATTTAGACCGTGTTGATTTTTGCAAGGTCGATATTGAAACTTATGAATTAACATTATTTGAATCTAAGGGTTTTAGAGACTGCGCTCATAAGATTAAAGAAATATTTATAGAGTGTCATGGAGATTTAGAAAGCGTGAGAAATCAAATAATTCATTTACTAAATAAAGAAAACTTTACCTGTGAAAGAATTGATAACGATACTATTTTGGCTGTAAATAAAAATTAATAAAACAATAATCCATGAAAACTGTTTTTTATGTAATAGCGAGCGATAGTTATTATCACGGGTGCAGAACGGACGAATTTATTAAAAATGAAAAATTATAAAATCTTAGTTTTTACTTATGGAGATGCAAATAGCCATTATGGCTGTTCGTTCAGTGATCTTTTAAAGATTACAAATGCCTCTAAAGAAGAATATTGTGAAACTCATGGATATGATTTTTATTGCAGAACAGAAGGGATAAGAACAGATCGCGCAATAGGATGGGAAAAAATACAAATAATCTGCGATCATATAGATAAGTACGATTATATTTTTTATGTAGAATGTGACGCAATGATAATGAATCACACTATTAGGATAGAAAATTTAATAGATGATAATTACGATATTACGACATCAATACATAAAAATGCTAATGAATATGAAATTAATGCTGGAGTTCTTTTAATAAAATGCTCAGAATGGAGCAAAAATTTCTTAAACAAATTATGCAAAAAAGAAGAATTCCATCACCATAATTGGGCAGAGCAAGCTGCGATTATTAATGAATTAAAAACGAATACAGAAACAAGAAAACATTTTAAATTTGTGTCTAATAGATATTTTAATAGTTATGCGCATAAATGGTATCCTGAAGATAATTTCCAAATTGGAGATTTCGTTTTACATGCTGCTGGATCGTCTAACGATTATCGATTTCAACTTTTTAATGAAATGAAAAATTATATTATAAAAATGCCTAAAATAAATATTAAAACTGAATTTTTTCTATAAACAATATAAAAATAATTTAAAACATCAAAATGAAAATCTTTGAAATAGGAGTCGGTAATCCAAGTATTTGCAGGACGGCAAATGAGTTCGTAAATGAATGCTATTTATTTGAAGCAAATCCTCAAATATACAAACAACTCCTCCAAGCATACGGTAATAGGCCGAACTTTCATATACATAATGTAGCTATTGCAGATTACGATGGCGAAATAGAATTTTCATGTAATGGAGATTCTTCTTTTATAAGCGACATAAAATCTCCCGCAAGCTATGGACCGAAAGAATATTTAGATTCTTTTGAAAAAATAAAAATCCCATGTAAAAAAATTTGTAATTTTGAAAACGACGAGTCAATAGATGTTATACTTTTAGACATGGAAGGTTCTGAGTGGTTCGTATTAAAACATTTGATTAGTAGACCCAAGATTGTAATAATAGAAATGCAGAACAGTGATGAGACTTATAAAAATCCATTCTTTAATGAAATATTAAATTGGTTTAAAGAAAATAATTATGAATTTCAAGGAACTAATAACATAAAAGAAGATTGGTTTTTCAAAAAAATAATTGTTTAAAAGGGACAAAAAACGTAATAAACAAAGCAAACGAGCTTTAAGGCTAACAAAATAAATATAATTTAATATGATAAAAGCAATTGGTTTTAATCAGGGTCAAATAGGGGATCTCGCAATTAATTTAATTGCTTGTAGAGCTTTTAAAGAAAAATTTCCAAATTCTCATTTAACATTTGGGATAAATAAAAAATATGAATCAGCACTTCCTATTTTTAAACATAATGAATTAATCGATGATTTTAAGATTTGGGAGAACTATGATAATTGGCCGAGTGAAAACGATAGAAAATATCTACAAGAAAATCAATTTAATATTGTTTTTCATCCAATGCCAAAACATAAATACGAAAACTGGTATTTGAAGCATCATCACACTGAAGCCGTATGCTTAATGCATGATTTAGTTCCTCCTAAAAATCTTCAAATCAATTTAAATAGATGGTTCGATTTAGATAAAAAATATAAAGATTGCGTAGCAATTACATCATTTTCAAGTGCTGGAGCAATAAGAGATATACCCATGGATTTTACAAATGAAATTATAGCATACATTCATTCTTTGGGTCTTAATACTATTCAGCTAGGTTTAAGACAGCACCCAAGATTAAATACGACGTATGAACCACCGGGAGGAGAAATTTTTGATGATGTTAAAATTGCATTATCTTGCAAATTTTTATTGACAGCAGATACAGGAATGAATCATATTATGTCTGGATATCAAGCAAAGGTTCTTTCATTATACTCTTGTTTGTCTTATCCAGTTTATGCCCCGCTGATCAACCGATCTCCTAGAAACCCAAACGCAATTGCTTTAGAAAATTATAGTATAAAAGACATAAATTTTGAAGTCATAAAAGAAGCAATTCATAAATTATTGAAATAGTGAATATTACAATTAAAACTTTTGGTTGGAGGAACCAAACATTAGATCAGATATCAAGGATAGATGAAGGATTGAAAGCTATTGGGTGTTCTTTTGTTGAAGAATCGCCAGAGATTGTTTATTCAAACAATGACATGTATGATGATATTCTGCACTACTCTAAAAATCAAAAGAAGAAACCTTTTATTATCCTAAACGTTTTAGATTTACAGATTGGAAATCAAACATATAATTTAAACAAAGTAAAAGAGCAACTATCTCAAGCCGATGCAATTACTTGTATTTCAAGAACCGTACAAGAACAAATTAAAAATGAGTTAAATTTAAACTCAACAGTAATCTACAATCCCACGAAAGATGTAGCTCATGATCCAAAAATTGCGAAAAGTATGCCGTTCCTTTATGTCGGCAGAGCAAATGATCCCAGAAAAAGATTTTCTCTTATTAAAGAATCTTTTAAAAATTATCAAGAACTTCATAAAGGATTAATGATTTGCGGATCTGAAGATCCAAAATTTGGCGTGTATGCTGGAATTTTATCTGATGAAGATTTAAATTTAGCTTATAACACTTTTAAGTTTTTATTGCTCCCATCTAGTTTTGAAGGCTTAGGATTGCCAATGATAGAAGCTATGATCGCTGGGTCAATTCCGATTACTTGCAAAGACAATTTGACCGCAGTAGAGTTATGCCCTCAAGAGTTTATATGCGACCCAGATCCAAAATCCTTTATGGCTAAACTCATTGAAGTCAACGAAGACTATACAAAATTTCAAAAAATTTCATTACAATATGCAGAGAAATATAAACTATTAATGAACAAAGTCACTGTCGCTCAAAGCATAGTTAATATATACAAAATAAACAAAATATGAAACCTCTATTATTGACTATGACCCAAGAACGTAAAGAGCATATCTCTTTGATGTTAAAGAATATTTATCCAACTTTTGACGGAGTAGTAGCGCTGGTCAACTTACCGTCTAACGATGGAACAATACAGTTACTAGAAACGAATAAAGGTAATGGAAAAGTAATAACTCAAAATTGGACTCCTAATCATGGATTCCTAATGAATCATTTGCTTTATTATGGAGACATTAAAGATGGGCAATATTGTGTTTATTTAGATTCTCCAGAATCGATGACAGATAAATTCATACAAGAACTACCAGTTCTTTTGCAGTCGTTTGAGGAAAAGGGGATCGGGGCGCTTTATTGGGACGATAGGCCTTATGTGTTTAAATACAATCCATACATGGAATTTGTCGGAGCAGTTCATTGGGGATTGAAAAATATAGAAGGCCAAATAGTGACCATACCAGATAAAGATAAATATATCATCAACAGAAGAAAAGAAACTCCTAAATTCTTTGGCTCAATAAATGGGTCAAAATATTATCTGTGTTATTTTCTTGGCAACGATACTCAATTAGTATATAGTAAATACGGAAATGAAACGCTCAATTATCATGAAGCTCTTAGAAAGAAATTTCAAATTCATTGCATAAATAACCTCAAGATAGACATAAGTACTTTAAATGGAATAATAGAATACATGAAAAAGATAAAAGATAAAGAAGTTCAACCTGATAACTTTTTTATTGAAATGGTAGAGTTAGAGTTTAGGTTAAGCGAGTTATTCCAAATTGAAGTTTTAGGACAAGATTTTATTAATGATGTAGTTCCTAGAAGATATAAATTTTCTTTTAAAGATTATCTAAATGGAAACGATGGGTTTCCAAATGATTACATTGGGACGAAGCCAAGGTACGACAAGCATTTTAATATAAAAGACGAATAATGAAAATAGGGATTTTATATTGTGCATATAATTGCAAAAAATATTTAACTGATAGTTTGGCTTCATTTATCGAAGGCAGAAAACAAAACACTATTTTTAAAATAGCGGCAGTTTCTATTCCTTTTGAAGAATATTTTTATTTAAATCAAGAAAACGATGGCACTTCGGATGAATTAAAAAAGCTAAATGAAAACGGTTTAATAGACGAAGTTTTTACTGAACCACGTTATTTAAAAGAACACAAAGCAAGAGACCTTTGCTTGCAGTACTTAAGAGCAAATGGTTGCGATGTTATTTGGTTAGTCGATGGAGATGAATTTTATACAGAGCAAGATATAAAGAATATAATTTCATTCGTAAACCGAAATGAAAACTATTGTTGGTACAGCATTAATTTTAAAAATTACATATTCGACGGCAAACAATGGACTGACGGCTTCTGTCCTCCAAGAATTTTTAGAAGCACTTTTGGCAAAAGTAAAATAAATAGTTTTTTTTGGGACAATGATATCGTTTACGAGTATAATAACAATGCCTTAAGCTACAAGGACATTCCTAATTTAGAAATACCTAGGCCTGTATGTCATGTGAAACATTTAACATGGATGCATGAAAATGGTAAATCAAAATACGAATATCAAATGAAGCATTTTGGTGCCTGTTCTTATAAATGGAATTATCAAAAGAATGAACTTGAATTTAATGAAGATTTCTTTATTAGGAATAACGTAACAAAGCCAAAAATTAACCAAGAATGAAGATCCAATTTGATAAAAAGTATTTAAATAATTTAAATATATTTGATTTACATAGTCTATGCACGGGTATTTCAAAACGATACTTTCGTCTAGAAGCAGGACAAGAACCGTACAGGTTGCTATACTATTTAACAAACTTATTCAACGATTCAAAGATTATAGATATAGGAACTTCTAATGGAGCTTCCGCGTTAGCATTATCTGCAAATAAAACAAATCAAATCTATTCTTTTGATATTATCGATAGATGCGAAACTAGTTTTTTGCAAAATAAAAATAGTTTTGAGAAAGTTCCCTCTTTTGAAAACGTAGATTTTATTGTAACTCAAGACTTTACAAAATATGTTGACCTTTTTTTAAAGTCTCCATTTATTTATTTAGACATATCTCATGATGGAATATGGGAAAATGTCCTTTTAGATTTACTTACAAAGAATAACTATAAAGGGATTATGGTTTTAGACGATATACATGCTTTCCCAGAAATGGAAATTTTATGGAACAAATTGGCTTTTAACAAAGTAGATATAACCAGTTATGGGCATTGGTCTGGAACCGGCCTAGTAGATTTCAGCAACAAAATAGAATTTGAATTATTATGATTTTTGACACATTCATGTACAACGGAGAAGAGTCTATTCTAGACATTAGACTTAATACTCTAGATCCTATAGTAGATAAATTTATTTTTATCGAATCGCCAACTTCACATAGCAAAATAAAAAAAGAACCTAAGTTTAAGAATCAAGAAAAAAGATTTTTAAAATTCCAAAATAAGATAGACTATTATTGTTTAGATTATTGCATTTATGATAATTATCATTATAATGATTTTGCAGGGAGAAAAGTCTTACAAGAAATACTGTTTAAAAACTATAAAGTAAAAACAGACGATACAATTATTCATGGCGATTTAGATGAAATACCAAGACCAGAAACATTAATAGATGAATTAGAGAAAAGAGAAAAAAACGATAAACCTTTTACTTTAATGACTGATTACCGAACTTTATGTTTTGACCTGCAAGATGAAGAAAGGTATCAAAAAGGGAAAGAATTTTATTTTCCCGGTTCAATGGTTTTAAAAGCAAAAATATTATCCAATAATGAATTACACTCATTAAGGCAAGTAAGAGGAAATCCAATAATTAATGGCAGAGATTTTAAAGACACGTTTGATTTAATTGATCATGGCGGGTGGCATTTCACATATTGTGCTGGGATAAATGAGACAGTAGATAAGTTTAAACATTTTTGTCATGCTGACGAAATGAATGGCTCCATCAAAGATAAAGATGGTCTTATTAATTGTATAAAAAACAAAATATCATTTAGCCCAAATAAAAACGCATTGAAAATCATAGAATGGAAACAAGAAAACTTTCCAAAATATATCTTTGAAAACAAAGAGATTTTTAAAGAAAATTTAAGTTTTTATTTTTGATTAAAGCAGTATTGTGTTATTATGGAATTACTATTTAAAAATAAAAAAGAAGAAGATCGAGCTTTTATTAAATTAGTATGTAACGATATATTACAAAATGATAAAAATCATACTTGCAAAAGCGATGTTTTTGCTGGAATTTTTGTAGAAGGTAGAAACAGAGAAATCAATAATCTAGAAGACTTTGCTTCGTTTCATTCATTTTATGTATTTTCTGAATATTCTTATCCGATATATGTATTCATTAATAACGCAAAGAATTTTTTAAACAACAGAGAAGATCTAATTAAAAAATATAATATAATAATAAATCAAATCCCCGCTCTTTCTCATGATGAATACTCTGATTTTTGTATTAAAAAGTTATATTTCTTGATTCCAGAAAACATTAAACATATTATTACTATCCAATCAGATGGCATGTTTATGAAAAAAGGATATGAAAACTATGTCTTAAATAAAAAATTCGCTTACATTGGATCTCCTTGGCTTCATTCTCCGTCTATCGACATTTTAAATTCTAGCAATGAGTGGATTCCATTTTTTAAAGGCACAAGGATAGGCAACGGTGGATTAAGTTATAGGAATACTGATTTTTGCAGAGAGGCATCAAAACATTTTTCTAACCTTTCCCTTAGAGAAAGGTATACTGAAAATAAAAAACCCCCAGAAGATTTATTTTTTTCGACTATCGCTAACCATTTTTTTTCAAGCCCCTCCGTAGAAGAGGCAACAGAATTTTCAATTGATCCTTTGGACGAAGATGAGTATAATAAGAAAACTAGTTTCGGCTTTCACTATTTTAGTTATATAAATCCTTGGAAACAAAAAACAATACTATAAAATGGCAAACGGAATATATAGGATAACAGAAGATTTTGAAAAAGCGTTAGGCGATTACACTGGATCTCCTTACGTCGTAACGGTCGATAACGCATCAAATGCAATTTTCTTAGCTTTGATGTATGAAAACGTCAAAGGGCAAACCATTAGTATTCCTTCAAGAACTTATCCATCTGTTCCTTGCGAAATAATTCATGCGGGAGCTAAGATACAATTTGAACATGTAGAAGGTAAAACTATTAAAGGGGCCTATCAACTAAAGCCAACTAAAGTTTGGGACAGCGCATTAAGGTTTACTTGTAATATGTATATTCCAAATACTTATATGTGCGTGTCTTTTACTGGTCCATATAAAACATTTAAACTTAGCAAAGGAGGAGCAATTCTAACTGACAATTATGACGCTTACTTGTGGTTCAAACGAGCTAGATACAGTGGACGCAGAGAATGCTCATATCATGACGACCATTTCGATATGTTAGGATGGAATTTTTATATGATGCCAGAACTAGCGGCAAGAGGTATGCTGCTAATGAATCAATTCTATAATACAGATGGCACTCCAAAACATAACAATGATTTAGAAATGCCTTACCCTGATCTTTCAAAATTTGAAATATACAAGCAATGATAAAAAGATTTGAAAACTATTTGCCTGTAGAATTAAGAGACGCTGGTATTCAGTTTGGAGAAAACGTTTTCATTTCAAAAGATGTGGTCTTTCATAATCCTGAGAATATAAAAATTGGGAATAATGTGAGAATTGATTCTCAATGCTTAATCATTGCAGGAAGCAAAACGAAAATTACTATAGGTAATAATGTTCATATTTCAGCAGGGTGTTATTTTTATGGAAATTCAGGAAATATTACTTTAGAAGATTATACTTGCACTTCTGCTAGATGTATTTTATATACATCAAACGATGATTACACTGAAGGATACGCTACTAATTCAGTAGTTGAAGAAGTCTTTAAAAAAGTTCAAACCGGCGATATTTACATAAAAAAACATTGCGTTATTGGATGTAATAGCGTTATACTTCCAAATATAATTCTTGAATATGCTACTTCAGCAGGAGCATTTTCTCTTATAAAAACAAACACAAATCAATTTGATGCAGTGGCTGGCATACCTGCAAAATTCATTAAAAAAAGAAAAAATATATATTTAAATTGAATGTACAATAAAACAAATATTTTCTATAGAACTACTGCAAGAAATAAAAATAATAATTTAAGACCAAGCTGGTTTAATTACGAGAAATGTTTCGCTAATTTAATTTCAACACTTGATAACGATTGCAAGCTAACAGTAATGTTTGATGGTAGCGAAGAGGAGTATAATAATTATTTTATAGAAAGACACAAAAGCAAATTTAATTTTAATATTGTTTTTTTAAACTCTAATTCTGATGCTCAATCAAATCACGATACTTTTAACTATATAAAAACACTTGATTTAAATCCTGATGATCTTATTTACGTTTTAGAAAATGATTACCTTCATTTAAAAAATTGGAATATTATCGTTAGAGACCTTTATTCTTTTTCTGATGGGATGCATTACACTGGATTATTCGATCATAATGATAAGTATCTTTGCCAAAACGATGTTGAAGGAGAGTGGGGAATGTATAAAAATTTGTTTTCAAAAATTTATGCTACTAACACAAGGCATTGGAGAACCGCGCCAAGCACTTGCGGCTCTTTCATCATGACAAAAAAGCTTTTAGATCAAGACTTTGAAGTTCTATCTTCAAAAGAAGCTGATAATAGTAGATTTGGCGTTTTATCAAGAACAAAAAATAGAATAGTCCTTACTCCGATCCCCGGATTAGCGACTCACGTTCAAAACCCTTGGATGTCTCCTTGTGTAAACTGGGAAAAAGTTCAAGACTATAAGTGACTATATGATTAATATTTGCGTAGATGAAGGGTATGCTTTTGATTTTTTAAGCATTCTTGAAATAAAAAAGAATCGTTCTGATCAAGCCATGCAAAGCTGGCACAATTGTTTTAATTATTTAAAAGCGCAATTACCAAACGATTTATTCATTTTAATTATTAACTCTCAAGAGTATATTAAGATGGTCGCCATTAATCAAAAAACTTTTGATGCTGTTGAAAAAGCTAGGTACGGAGAAATAACCGCCAAAGAGGTAGACAGCGCAAACATGGAAAGATATTACGCAAAAGTAGATTTACAAAACAAATTTTTTTTAAATAAAGTAACAGAACAAAAAACATGAAAAACGTAATAATTACAGGAATTTCCGGTCAAGATGGATCTTATATGGTCGATTACTTGCTTGAGAATACTGATTATAATATTTTTGGCGCAGTAAGGAGACTCTCAAAACCAAATTATTCTAATTTTTCTAATCATTTAGACAATAAAAGATTCAAAGTCGTCACTATCGACCTCTCTGATTCTCAATCTATTGATAATGTAGTAAGAGAAGTTAATCCTGATTACTTTATTAATTTTGCAGCGCAATCTTTCGTAGGTTCAAGCTGGCAAATTCCTGAACAAACATTTGACGCTGGTGCTATGGGCGTGTTAAGGTGCCTTGAATCCATGCGTAAGCATTCTCCAAAGTGTCGATTTTATAACGCTGGAAGCTCCGAAGAGTTTGGAGACGTAAAATACTTTCCTCAAGACGAAAAACACTTATTATCTCCAAGGTCTCCATATGGAGCCGCAAAGTGCGCCGCAAGACACATAGTAAAAGTGTATCGTGAATCTTATAATCTTTTTGCAATTCAAGGTTATCTTTTTAATCATGAATCCCCAAGAAGGGGAGAAGAGTTCGTAACTCGAAAAATCACCAAAGGAGTAGCCAGAATTTTTAAAGCTATTAAAAACGAGCATCCTTTTGAACCAATTAGTTTAGGGAATATCGACGCAAAGAGAGACTGGAGCCATGCTATTGACTTTGTAGACGGCGTATGGAAAATGGTAAACCAAGAGAAGCCAAATGAGTATGTGCTTTCTAGTAATGAAGCTCACACCATTAGAGAATTCATTGAACTAGCATTTAAAGAAGTTGGGATAGAGGGATTTTGGCACGGCCAAGGGACCAACGAAGAATTCTCCATCTCGACTGAATACGCCATCAAGAACGAAGTCAACTCCTCTGTTCTGGTCAAAATTGATCCAAAACTCTTTCGCCCAGCAGAGGTAGAGCTTTTACTTGGAGACTCTTCCAAAGCTCGCCGAGAATTAGGATGGAGCCCAAAATGGTCTTTCCATCAATTAGTAAAAGACATGGTGATTTCTGATCTTAATCAAACTTAATGTCCATTCAACAAACAATTGTAGAAAAATTTGTCAGAAAAAACGAAGTAAACTGGCCTAGGGATATGAAGGCTGCTACAGCGCTTTTAAAAATTTTCCCTGAGCATGGTTTTTGGGAATGGCTTGAGCCGCACCCAACAGTTTCTAATCTTGGATTTTTTCGGTCTAAAAAGAACTTAACAATACTAAAAGACAGATATTCCCTTTTCCTTCAACGGAAAGACCTCAAGGAGTCGAAAGAAAAGCTGAAAGAAAGCTTTGACTCAAAGGTCGCGACCAGCTATAATCAAGAGGACAGCAAAGTGGGCGAAGACATTCCTATCGTCAAAAAGCCCAGAACTTTAAAAGAATTTCTTAATCATGGCAAAGCCCCCGAAACAACAGCAACCTGAAGAAAAAAACTCAAGCATTGGAGCTTCAAGCAGACTCCAATCTATTCTTAATCACAAAGATCACAAAGATGATCACTTTAATTTTGAAGAAGCAGTGACTTGGAAGATTTCTACTGGGAGCTTGCTTTTAGATGCTGCGGTAGGTGGAGGCATCACCCCTTCTCTGATCCGTCTTTGTGGGCCAAATAATGAAGGCAAAACACCCCAAGCGATAGAAATTTGCAGAAATTTTCTTTTAGAAATCCCGAAAAGTAGAGTAGTCTGGGTCTTGGCAGAGGGTCGTCTCTCTAAGGAAAACAGAGAACGCTGTGGGATCAAGTTCGTCACCGATGCATCAGAATGGACTGACGGCTCAGTGTTTATCCTTGAATCTAATGTTTATGATTTAGTAATCGACGTTATTAAAGATCTTGTCCTTAATAATGAAGAAGATAATCGTTATTGTTTTGTTATTGATTCTATGGACGGTCTTATCTTAAAGAGAGATAAGGACACAAGCCCAGCAGACGCGAGCAAGGTCGCCGGAACTCAAGTCATCAGCAAAAAGCTTCTACAATCACTAAGTATTGGAATGTTTAAGCATGGTCATCTAATGATCGCGGTTAGCCAGATTACTTCTGAAATTAAGATCGATCCCTATGCTAAAAACGCTCCAAGAGGAGGAATGTTCAGCGGTGGAAATGCATTATTGCATTGGGCTGACTTTATCCTAGAGTATAGCACGACAGCAATGGGCGACTATATTCTTGACAATCCAGCAGGGAAGATGAATGATGGCAAGACTAAATCGATTGGTAAGTATTCCAAAGTAATGATCCAAAAATCTACCAGCGAAGCTACTCGCAAAAACATCGTCCAATATCCTATTAAATTTGGAAAAAAGCCTTCTGGCATCTGGGTTGAGTATGAGATTCTTGATTGTCTGCTGATGTGGGATCTTGTAGTCGCAAAGGGGGCTTGGATTACGGTGGATGATTCTTTAGTTGAAGAACTTAAGAACGTTGGAATTGAAATGCCCAAGCAACACCAAGGGAGAGAAAACTTCAGAAAATGGCTTGAAGAAAACGAACAAGCTACCAAGCATCTCTTCGGTAAGCTAAAAGCCGTACAATCAAAATGAAACTGTATTCTGTAACCGGCAGAATAATTAACAAAAATGTTTCTCAATTTTTAATAGATTGGGACAAACAGTCTCGCTCTAAGATCCAGTTTCAAGTTAAACAGTTTCTTAAACCATTTTGGAAAACTCATGTTTGTTATGAAGAGTTCCCGGTATTCGGAAGCAGAATGAAAGTAGACTTTATTAATATTTCCCGCAAAATAGCGATAGAAGTTAATGGAGATCAGCATTCTTCTTTTAATAAATTCTTCCATAACAATTCTAGATTGAATTATCTCAACTCTATAAAAAGAGACTATAAGAAATCTGTGTGGTTAGAGAAGAACGGTTTCCAACTATTAGAGTTAGAGACATCTGATTTAAATAAGTTAAGCTACGATTATATAAATCATACATTCAAGATATCACTAGTGTAATATAAGATGTGGCAAAAAATAAAGAATTCCAGTTCCCAGATAGTATTCTATCTCAAATAGATGAATGCTCTCAAGGAGGATTTTTATTATTCACCTTTGATAAAAAAGGAATGCCAGAAGTGAGATCTAAATTCGATAATGCACAGAACGCAATGGCTATGCATTATTATATTAATAACTGGCTTAGTGCAGTTGAACAAATCAATTTAGAAAACACGATCCATAATATTATCGCTGCTGATAAAGAAGACGATGATGATGATGAAGACGGTCCTGCTAGTAAGTAACTCTTTTTTAGTTAAATGAAACTTTCCTCTATTAAGGTAGAGCAATCCTTGCTTGGTTCGCTCATTAAAAATTCAGAATCATTCTACGATATAGATCACTTTATATCAGAGATTGATTTCACAAACGATGTAAACGGAACAATATATTCGATAATTCGCCAGATATGCAACGCTAAAGAAAAAATAGATAAAGTCATTCTGGCTCAGAAAATTCAGAATCTTGGCATTTCTTTCCAAGAAGATCTTGATATATACGATTATATCGATTGCCTTTCTTTAGCGGTTTCAAATAAAGATTCTGCTATTAAATACGCTCAAGAGTTAAAACAGTTTTCTATTCGTCGTGACATAAAAGGAATGGCTCAAAGGATAATAGAAACCGTTTCTACTAATCCTGAGAAAAATGCCAGTCAAATCATAGCTGAAGTAGACTCCATATATGGCGAAAAGATTAATTCTTTTGATGCTACTGAAGAGATTAGAAATATCTTTGATGACATAGAAGCGTTCATAGAAGAAAAAGGCAATAATCCTCAAGAAGAATCAGGCATAGATTTGCACTATCCAGAGTTCGCAAGGCTTTATGGAGGCTTGAGAAATGGGAATGTTTATGCAATCGTCAGTCGCCCCGGTCAAGGCAAAAGCTCGTTCTTAGTTGAGATGTCTCTTGGAGCTTATTTAAAGAATAAGAAGGTTAGCGTCCTTTACCTTGATACAGAAATGTTTTCACAAGATGTGAAACTCCGTATTGCAGCAGCGAAAACTGGAGTGCCTTTCTGGTATATTGACACGGGAAACTGGCGTAAAGATCCTGAGATGGTTTTCAAAATCAGAGCTTTCTTAAAAGAGTTTAGCAAATATAACTATACTCATCATTGTGTTGGTAATAAAGGAATTGACGAGATTATATCTTTTATCCGTAGATGGTATTACAGTAAAGTTGGAAGAGGAAATCCTGCTCTTATTTGCTATGACTACGTTAAACTTACCGGAGAAAAGGTCGGCCAAAACTGGGCAGAACATCAAGCAATTGGCGAAAAGATAGATAAACTTAAAAAGATTTCAGAAGAAATTAATGCCCCTCTATTCACTGCAATGCAAATGAATAGATCTGGCGAAAATTTTAATAGAAATGCTGGAGATGTAACCGATGATAGCTCCGCAATCGCCCTGTCTGATCGGCTTCAATGGTTCGCCAGCTATGTTGGAATTTTCCGAAGAAAAACTCTTGACGAAATAGAGCGCGATACGCCAGACTTCGGCACACATAAATTGATAACTTTAAAGAGCCGCTTCCAAGGCAAAGATGCTGCTGGACATCAGGATCTTATGAGAAGGAGAAATGATCATGGCGATGAAAAATATGTTCAAAACTTTATCAACTTTCAGATTAGTAATTTCAGTGTAGAAGAGAGGGGTTCCTTGGCTAATATTATTGAGAGAGAGCGTCAGACATTTTCATTGAATGATGTCAATCCCAATGATGGTTCTTTGTTATGAGCGATATAAAAGAAATACTTAACAACATCGGTTATCAAAACCTTAAAGATTTTGGCAGTTGGTATAGAACTCGTCCAATTTATAGAAGCTCTGATAACGATACCGTCTTAGCTATAAATAAAAATACTGGTTACTGGTATGACTACAAATTATGCAAAGGGGGTAGGTTAAGTGAATTAGTTCAAATCACGCTTAATCTAAACGATCTATCTCATGCAGACAAGATGCTTGCTGAGAAGTTCAATTTTACAGGAATTGTATCTAATCCAGACAAAACAATTATCAGTCAAGTAAAGATTTATAATGAGTCGATGCTAGATGGTCTTGTAAAAGATCACTCTTATTGGTTCAAAAGAGGAATCAAAGAAGAAACCGTAGCTGAGTTCAAAGGAGGGACAGCCAAGAAAGGGAACATGATTAATCGTTATGTCTTTCCTATCTACAATCCTTCTGGCAAAATTGTAGGATTTAGCGGCAGATCGCTTATTGATTCAAATAGATCTGATTTCATAAAATGGAAACATCTTGGAGCAAAAAAAGAGTGGGTTTACCCAGCGCTCTTTGGGAAGGATTCTATCTCTGAAAGCAAGACGATATTCCTAATTGAAAGCATTGGAGACATGCTGGCTTTATGGCAAGCTGGTTACAAGAATGTCATTGTCACTTTTGGATTGGCAATCTCTCCCAAAATAATAAAATTTCTTTTAGAAAACTCTGTCCAACGAGTGGTTGTCGCATTTAATAATGATTCTTTTAATAATTCTGCTGGCAACGAAGCTGCCAAAAAAGCTCGTTCTAAGCTATTAATGTTCTTTGACGAAAACCAAGTGAAGATAAAGCTCCCTACTAAAAAAGACTTTGGATTAATGGGCAAAAATGAGATAGACTTATATATGAAGGAATTCAATGGATAAGAAAGAAGTCTACCTGTCTGCGTCCAGAATCAAGACTCTCGAAACTTGTTCATGGTCTTACTATTGCAAGTATCATTTAAACATTCCCGAGAAATCTAATTCAGGAGCAAAGCGCGGCACAATTTGTCACTTAGTATTTGAGCTACTTCTTAACCCTCGCCACAAAGAGCTTTATGAGGAAATCATTGCCTCTGGCGATCCTCTCTCTTGCGCTCCATTAGGCAGGTTAGTAATAAAACACGCTACGAGAGAAGGGATCAACAATCTTGAAGACATAGCGTTAATCAATAAAATGATTCTTGTCGGCCTTAAGAGCGACTTCTTTCCAAAGGGCGGCGACATTCAAAACCCAGAGTTCGAATTCAAAATCGAAAGAGACGGCTATAAGGCCAGAGGATTCATTGATCGCCCAATTCTTTATAAGGAAGAAAAGAAGAGTAAGATTAGAGATTACAAGTCTAGCAAAGCAAAATTCAAGGGAGAAGAGTTGACAGCCAATGTACAGGCGATGCTATATTCTATCGCTTCTAAAATTTATTGGCCTGAGTACGAGCCAGAAGTAGAATTTATATTTCTCAGATTTCCTAAAGCACCAGTGCAGCCGGTAAAATTTACAGATGATGAATTGTCAGGATTTGAGGTTTACCTTAAGCATGTTTACGGTAAAGTCAGCAACTTCTCTGAACAAGATGCAAAACAAAACTTTGCCGCAGATGACGTAAAGAGCAGATGGCTATGTCAGGCAGGAGCTACTTGGGTTTGTCCCTTTAAGAATGAGATGTGGTTTTATTCTATTTACGACAAGAACGACAAATTTGTAAAAAGCTTTTTCACAGCAGAAGAAGCAAAAGCAGCAAAGAAAGACGATTCTCAAGTTATCAAAAAATTTAAGTATGAAGGTTGCCCCAGATGGAAATAACTCTTATTTATGAAAATATTACCTCTTTTTAAAAGCCATTATAGCATCGGCAAATCAATATTAACCCTAGATAAGGCCGGATCTTCTTCTAAAGAAGGCTCCTCTTCTATCGTAGACATCGTTAAAGAAAACAAACTGGACCAAGTTTTCCTTGTAGAAGAGAATATGAGTTCTTTTCTTGACGCTTTTAAAAACTTTAACTCTATTAAGGTTCCATTCTATTACGGACTTAGATTAGAGCTATGCCCTGATATCAACGAAAAGACTGACGAGTCTTTGAAAAAGTCCAGTAAAATTATCATCTTCGCTAAAAATGGCAATGGATACAAGAAACTCATTAAGATATTCAGTATCGCCGCGACAGATGGTTTTTATTATACACCAAGAATAGACGAAAAGACCTTGACACAAGAGTGGGATGAAGCTAGCCTAAAATTATGCGTTCCATTCTATGACTCTTTTTTATTCAAAAATACAATGTCTTACTCCTTGTGCTGCCCAGAGTTGAAGTTCACAAAGCCTACTTTTTTTACTGAAGATAATGATCTTCCATTTGATCAGATAGTAAGGCAAAAAGTAATCAAATTCTGTGCTGATCAATATGAGACGGTCGCCAGCAAGAGTATTTATTACGAGACAAGAGAAGACTTTAAAGCCTACATGACTTTTAGATGCATTAATAACAGGACTACCCTTAACAAGCCGAATTTAGAACACATGTGCAGTGCTGAATTTAGTTTTGAAAGCTGGAAGGAGGCTGATTCTATATGATGGAAAATCTTCTTCGTTATGATAAAGATAAAGTCCATACTTTTATAGACTTAGAGACCGAGAATTTATGCCTTAGCTTTATAAATAATCGCCCTTGGCAATGTGGCATGATTAAAGTTAAAGGGAATGAGGTCTTAGAAACTTCTGATATTTATATTAAATGGGATAAACCTATTAATGTCAGCAAAGAAGCTGCCCAAATTACTCGC
>Ga0114978_10000121_pt1 | contig 62820 bp, 45 predicted proteins | sample S_140212_EF_Meta_FD_87027 | JGI IMG/M metagenome (GOLD analysis project Ga0114978, IMG submission 87027) | Freshwater microbial communities from Lake Simoncouche, Canada to study carbon cycling - S_140212_EF_MetaG | ecosystem: Environmental > Aquatic > Freshwater > Lake | place: Lake...
CTCCAGGCTACGCCACTCCAGGCTGAGTTGCCTAAGTCCGAGTCCGAGTTGCCTAAGCAGGATCCGTTCGTCAGGCCGGCCGTGCTCGAGCAACCGCTGCCTGCAGCGGCACTGGAGGCCGCGACGTTGGATGCGGTGTCCGCGGTGCCCGTCATGCCCGTCATGGCAGGCATGGCAGTCGGGCCTTCTCACGCAACATCGCACTCAATTGGATTGGCAGCGGGGAGTTGGCATGTTACCGCAGTTGGGGACTCGTGGTGGTCGCTGGCGGAGCGGGCCTACGGTGACGGCCGACTCTATCGGGCGCTCTTCGCGTGGAACCGCGTGCTGGATCCGCGAGTGTCGCTTGCCCCAGGCACGCGGCTGGAAATCCCACCTCAGTCGAGGCTTGAATCGGCGTGGCCAAAGCTCGTATCGTTCGGAGCACACGGCGGTGGTTGATGGGAATGGCACGGGTAAAAACGGTGTTGTTGTCATCTGCTGAGCAGCCAGAGTCGCGAGCCGAAGGGAAAGCCGATCGCGACAATCGAAGCCTCACGGTACGATAGCGGGCATGGGCGACGCCGATCTTTACGACTACGACCTCCCGCGAGAGTTGATCGCACAGCATGCATTGGACGATCGAGCTGCTGCGAGACTCTTAGTCGTGCGCCGCGACGACGGTGTGATTCAACATAGCCACATCCGGGAGTTGCCACAGTTCCTTCAGGCCGGTGATTTGGTCGTGTGGAACGACACCCGCGTTGTGCCTGCTCGCCTCGTTGGCCGCAGGCTGAAGACAGGCGGCCGTTGGGAAGGGCTCTTTCTTCAGGTTGATCCTGACACGGGGGTCTGGCAGTTGCTGGCTAAGTCGCGTGGCCGCGTAGCCATTGGCGAGCGAGTGGTGTTGGTTGGGCGCGACGGGGCCGATGCCATCTCGCTAGAATTCCTCGGTCGTGGATCTGGTGGCACGTGGCTGGCTCTGCCGGACTCGCGAGAGACAGCCGAAACAATTCTTGCGGCGGTGGGCCGCGTGCCCCTGCCAGGCTACATTCGCGGCGGCCACGAAGAGCAGGGCGATCTAGAGCGGTATCAGACTGTGTTTGCCCGCACCAGCGGCGCAGCAGCGGCGCCAACGGCTGGACTTCATTTTACCGAACCGTTGCTGGAGTCGCTGGCGGCCAGGGGCGTCGGCCATGCCAGCGTCACGCTGCACGTTGGCCTCGACACGTTCCGGCCAATTACGGTCGATACCATCGACGACCACCCAATGCACTCGGAGTGGTGCCACTGTCCTGCGGAAACCGTGGCGGCGATTCGCCAGACCCGGGGCCGAGGCGGTCGGGTTGTAGCGATCGGCACGACGACCGTCCGCACGCTGGAAACAGCGGCTCTCAAATCGCATGCGCCTGCGTTGGGGCAGGGTGGGGCTTTCAGTGGGCCCACAAATCTTTTCATCCGGCCTGGGTTTTGCTTCGCGGCCACCGACTGCCTGTTGACGAATTTCCATCTGCCGAGGACAACGCTCATGGTGTTAGTGAGCGCATTTGCGTCTCGTGAGTTGATTGGCAGGGCGTATCGCGAAGCCATCAGCCACCGCTATCGCATGCTGAGTTATGGCGATGCGATGTTAATTGTGTAGTGCCAGCATAGATAATATAAAGACAGAGCCACTTTCCGGAAGGACTGCCGATGGGAAATATACCGCAGGAAGATGTGTTGGTCGTGCCCCGCTCGCTCTTTGATCGAGCGGGAGCGTTTCAAGGATTTTGCGCCGATACAGCGGCCTATTTGCCGCTGCTCTTGGATCCGCAGCATACGAGTTGGCGGCCACGGGCAAGCGTGGAAGAGGATCCTTCGTTCAAGCAACTCATTCCCTACTGTGTGCTTACGTGGAGTGATGCCGATGGGCGGCCTCTCTTTTTTGCCTACACTCGCGGCGGAGGCCAGAGCGAGGCACGCCTCCGCACGAAGCGGTCAGTGGGCATTGGCGGCCATATCGCCAGCACCGATGGCGAGCACGGCGACGATGCGTCGTACGAATCTGGAATGCTTCGAGAACTCGCAGAGGAAGTCGCGATCGACGGCGGCTATGCCGCCAGATGCGTCGGTCTCATTAATGACGACTCAACCTCCGTGGGAAGCGTTCATTTGGGGATCGTTCATGTCCTCGAGTTGGAGCGGCCGCTGGTCGCCTCCCGCGAAAGCGAGCTCGTGGAGTGCGGCTTTGAATCGCTGGAATCGCTCCTAGCGGCTCGGGACCGTTTTGAAACATGGTCGCAGATCACACTCGATGCGCTGGCCTCAGGATTACTAGTATAATCGCCAGCCGATATTCGACGGCCGGTTGAAGAAAGCGGTGCCGTGGCGATCTATCTCGACAATCACTCCACAACGCGGTTGGATCCCCGCGTGCTCGACGCGATGTTGCCGTGGCTGACCGACCACTACGGCAATGCCGGGAGCGTCACGCACGAGATGGGCCGCGAGGCTCGCGAGGCTGTTGAGCATGCCCGAGAGTTGATGGCCGCTGCAATTGGTGCAAGCCCACGCGAAATCGTGTTTACCAGCGGCGCGACAGAAAGCGCCAATCTGGCGATCCTAGGCAGCGCATCCAGGGTATGCGCGACAGGAGGCGCTGGTGGCTTTGGGCAACCAACGCAGATGCAGGGGCATGTGATTACGGTGGCAACAGAACACCACGCGGTTCTCGATCCAATCGAGCATCTCGAACGGCTGGGCCATACGGTGACGCGGCTGCCTGTGGTGTTGCAGGCTGATGCGGCTGGTGTGGTCGGTAGAATTCATGTCTCAGATCTGGAAGCCGCCTTCCGTCCAGACACCTTTTTGGTTGCTGTCATGCTGGCCAACAACGAGATCGGCGTGGTGCAGGACATCCCAGCAATTGGCGCTTGTGTGCATGCCAGAGGTGGGCTCTTGCACGTTGACTGCGCGCAGGCCATCGGCAGGATACCGGTGTGTGTCAATGACCTGTCGGCCGACCTAGCCAGCTTTTCAGCACACAAGTTTCATGGGCCCAAAGGGGCGGGGGCTCTTTATGTGCGACGTCAGAAGCGTGCAGTACGCATCGATCCGCTCGTTTTTGGCGGTGGCCAGGAACGCGGCTTGCGCAGCGGCACGCTGGATGTGCCGGGGATCGTCGGCATGGGCGAGGCTGCCCGGTTGGCCTCAGAGAATCTTCAGCACGAGCCAGTGCATGTGCGAGCCATGCGAGACGATCTTTGGCGGTTGCTCCAAGAGCGCATCGATAGCATCAGTCTCAATGGGCCAGCGTTGGACGACCTTGGCGTGCGGCTCCCCAATAATCTGAACGTGCAAGTCGCAGGCGTGGACGGCCACTCCTTGCTGGCAACATTAGCCAGCGCAGGTTTGGCAGTGAGTTCGGGGAGCGCGTGTTCATCGGAAAACCCGCGGCCCAGCCACGTGCTTCGAGCGATTGGGCTCAACGACGATGAGGCACGGGCAAGCCTTCGGTTTGGTCTCTCTCGGTTTACCACTCGCGAAGAAATAGCAGAGGCTGCCGCGGTCATCGCGGCCGGTGTGGCCCGCCTGCGGGGCTAAAAAAGGCTCTCTTGCCAATTCAGAGCGACTCTTTTTTCCTAGGCTTTGCCTTCTGGGCTCTTGACGATAAACTTTCTGATGAAGGCCTTCTGTCGGCCACGCTCATACCCATGCAACAGGAGATCGGAACCCATGTCGGTTTTGCTCACAGAAAAAGCTGCCAGCGAAGTAATAAAGATCATTGCAGACCAGAAGATGGATCCAGCCACGGTGTTGCGTGTTGGCGTTGCCGGAGGTGGTTGCAGCGGGTTTTCCTACTCGCTCGGCTTTGATACCGCGTGGGATCCCAAGAGCGACTCCCGCAGCCAGCAGCATGGCGTAGCGGTTGTTGTCGATAAGAAGAGCGATCTTTTCTTGGACGGCACCACGCTCGACTTTCACGAAGGGATCGAAAAGCGCGGATTCACATTCAACAACCCCAACGCCAAAAAAAGCTGTGGTTGCGGCAGTTCATTCCAAGCCTGATCCCAGTGCCGAACAAGCCGGTGCTCGCGCACCGAGTACAGGGAGAGCCGGTGGCTGCGGAAAAAGTCTATATCGTTGGTGTTGGAGATGACGGCGTTGAAGGCATGACCGCGCAGGCTCGGCGGCTCTTGGAAGCGGCAGATTTGCTGCTTGGCCCCGAGGCGTGCGCGCCTCTTCTGCCTGCATCGATGGTGTCCCGGCTGCGAGCGTGTGCGAATCTCGAAGAGCTCGTTGAGCGGATTGAGTCGGCTGGATCGCAGCGACTCGTCGTGCTGGCCTCTGGCGATCCTTTGTTTTACGGCACGGCGCGGTATGTCTGTTCGAAGCTGGGCAAGGATCGCTTTGAAGTTGTGCCGCACGTCAGCAGCATGCAACTGGCGTTTGCACGAGTGAAGGAGAGTTGGGAGGAAGCATTCCTAGCGAATCTTTCTGGGCAGTCGATCGAGCGAGTGGTTGATCGGATTCGCTCGAGTGAGACAGTCGGCCTATTCACAAGTGAGCAATGGCCCCCGTCGGCCGTGGCCCGCACGCTATTAGAAGAGGGGATCGATTCCTTTCAGGCGTATGTCTGTGAAAATCTAGGCTCGCCCGACGAGTGCGTGACGCAGGGCAGTTTGGCAGATATTGCCAAAGAATCCTTCGGCCCGCTGAACGTCATGATCCTTGTGCGGAAGGCACGCGCGATCGATAAGCCTGGGCATGTTGGCACGCGGCTTTTCGGGAATCCAGACGAGTCGTTTTTGCAGTCGCGTCCCAAGCGAGGCCTCCTGACACCTGCGGAGGTGCGGTCGCTGGCGCTGGCCGAACTGGGGCTCCAGACAACGAGCATTGTGTGGGACGTGGGTGCGGGGAGTGGTTCGGTGGGGCTGGAGGCCGCTCAGATAGCCCGCCAAGGCACCGTCTACGCCATCGAGATGGATCCCGACGATCATCGCCTCATACTCGCCAACGCCGAGCGGTTCGGCGTGACCAATCTGCATGCCGTTCTGGGGCAGGCGCCAGACGCATGGCACGATTTGCCCGATCCGGATGCGATTTACGTCGGAGGGAGCGGTCGCGATGTGGCCAGGCTCGTGGAAGAGGCGTGGAAGAGGCTGAAGGCCGGTGGGCGGCTTGTGTCGGCGTGTAACAGTATCGAGAATCTCGCGGCAGTGCACGTGTTCTTGAGGGCCCAATCAAGCGATGCTGCCTACTGGCTGGTGACCATTGCCCGTGGCATCGAACAGCTCGACCGCATTCGCTTCGAATCGCTCAACCCAACGTTTCTCATCGCTGCGACAAAGGCATAACGCTTCGCGTGGCGGCTTCTCTCTGTTCAGTGTCGCCGTTCCGGCTGATCAATCATGCATACCGATCCAGAAACACTCGATGTGATCGCCGTGGGGGCCCATCCGGATGATGTTGAGATCGGATGCGGCGGCACGCTGGCGATCCTTGCCACGCTGGGGTTTCGCATTGGTATCGTGGATCTGACCGACGGTGAGCCGACTCCACGTTCAAGCGGCCCAGCGGAGCGTTTGGCGGAGGCTGCCGCAGCGGCAAAGGTGCTGGGCGTTGTCCATCGTGAACAGCTCGGTTTTGAAAATCGTCGGTTGTTCGATTGCTTCGAAGTGCGCGTCGCATTGGCGAAAGTGTTTCGCCGTCATCGCCCCCGTCTGGTGCTTGGCATGGGCGACAAAACACCGCTGGCTTCTCCCGACCATGCGCAGGCCGTCGCGATTACCGAAGCCGCCGTATTTTACTCGCGGCTGACGAAGTGGGACGATATATTCGAAGGGCTTCCAGTGCACACTGTGCCGGTGTTGATGAACTATTTTCTTTCCGCTACGGTGCCCAGCATACCCGTGGGCCATTGGCCGTTGGTGGTTGATATTGCGGGTGCCTTGGATGCCAAAATCGAGGCCATAGCCTGCTATGCTTCGCAGTTCCCTCCCGAAAAATCTAATGTGTTTGCACGCGTTCGATCCTCCGCCGATGTGATCGGAACAATGGGGGGTTGCTCGGCAGGCGAACTGCTCGCGGGCACCAGGATGCCCTGCACCACAAACCTCCTGTCATTGCTTTTTCCATTTGATTCGATCCTCTAGCAGGCGCGGCGGCCGATCGTGCGACTTCTCAAAGATCTGCCATGAGCCCTTCCGCCGATGTGATCATTGTGGGCGCCGGAATCGCCGGTCTCTCCGCAGCCGAGGTGCTGGCGCACGCCGGCCATTCGGTGATCGTGCTCGAAAAAGCGAGAGGCGTAGGCGGTCGCATGGCGACGCGGCGAGTTGGGGCTGCCGTATGCGATCACGGCGCACAATTCTTTACGGTGCGTGGCCGAGCGTTTGGAAAGAGAGCAACCGCTGCCCATGCCGCTGGCGTGGTGCGGCCATGGTCAAATGGTTTTCTACGAGCGGCGTCGAACGGATCCGAAGTCACCCCTGCCGTCGACGGCCATACAAGATGGTGTGGATCGCGCTGCATGAGCGATTTACCGAAGTACTTCGCCGCGTGTCTGCCAGCCGATCGCTGTACGATCATGTGCGATACGCGAGTGGCCTCCATCGGGATCAATGGCGGCCACGTGCGCATCACGATCGATTGCTCGTCGCAACGTTTTGGCAGTCAGCCACTGTTGTGCTCGCTCGAAAGCATTGAGGCTGCCGCTGCGATCGTGACGTGCCCGGTGCCGCAGTCGCTTGCTTGCATGGCGGCGGGCGGGCTCCTAGAACCAGGCGGGGGCATCGACGACACGGCCATGCGATTGCTGGCCGGTGTTTCCTATGATCCGTGCTTCGCGTTGATCGTTGTGCTGGACAAGCCAAGCCGCGTACCGGCCCCAGGTGCGATTCAGTTTGATTCGGGTCCTATTGCATGGATCGGCGACAATCAGCAGAAAGGGATCTCGCCCGTGCCGGCGCTTACAGTCCATGCCTCAGCAGCCTGGAGCCGTGAGCACTTCGACGTCCCGCAGGATGAAGTGGCCCGACTCCTATTGGGTGCGGCCAGTCCCTGGATTGACGGCCCACTCGAGACATCAGTCATTGAGCGATCGATGCAACGCTGGAAATATTCGCAACCCAGGACGATCATCCCCGCGCCCATGGTCGCTGCGACAACACAGCCCCCGATTGTCTGCTGCGGCGATGCCTTCGGCGGCCCGAGGGTGGAAGGTGCCGCTTCGAGTGGCGTGGCGGCTGCCACATGGATGCTGCGAGTGCTCAAAAGCCAACTGACAGACCGACAGAGATGAAACAGGGAGTGTGCTGGCGATGAGCGAAGCAGTTGACTGCATCGTGGTGGGTGCCGGATTGGCCGGGTTGGCGTGCGCGCACGCGCTTGAGCGAGCGGGGAAGCGTGTGTGGGTGGTTGAGGCGGCAGACCGCGTGGGCGGCCGCGTAGCGACCGACTCAGTCGAAGGATTTCGTGTGGATCGGGGATTTCAGGTCTACCTCGATGCCTACCCAGAAGGCCGTCGGCAGCTGGATCTGGCCAGATTGCAACTCGGCTGCTTTGAGGCTGGGGCATTGGTGGCCGTCAACGGACGATTGCAACGCGTGAGTGATCCCTGGCGGCAGCCGCTGGCTGCGATAGGCTCGCTGGTTACTGGCAGTGTGGGTTTGGCCGATGCGGTGCGCACAGCACGCTTGCGGAGCGATATTCTAGCCGCGTTTCGTAGCGGCCATGCGGATCCCAACGGTGCCACTGATGCAGTCGGAGCACAAGGCGAACAATCTACCCGCGAAATGTTGGCTGCACGAGGGTTTTCTACGAGGTTCGTTCGAGAGTTTCTCTCGCCATTTTTTGGTGGCGTGTTTTTAGAACGCCAGTTAAAGACATCTGCCAGAGTCTTTGACTTCACTTTTGCAATGTTTGCTCTGGGGCGGGCCTGTTTGCCACGCGGTGGAATGGATGCAATCCCCAACCAGATGGCAGCCACACTCGCCGCCGGCACAGTAAGGCTCCAGTGTGCCGTGTCGCAGGTGTCACCCGGCCGTGTGGGGTTGGCCGATGGCCGTTGGCTGGAAGCAAATGATGTAGTTGTAGCGACGGAGGCATCCGCCGCGGCTCGGCTCGTGCCGGAGTCACTCCGCGGCAAGTGGTCTTTGCGAAAAAACAAGTCAACGCGACTGGTCGCATTTGCAGCAGAAAGATCGCCGCTGCGCAGCCCGATTCTGCTGGTCAACGCTGATGAGTGCGGCCCGATCGACAATGTGTCGGTGCCATCCGACGTGGTCGGCGGCTATGCGCCACCCGGAGCCTCGCTGGTGACCGTATCGGTAAGGCAGGGTTTTCGCAGTGCCGACGCCGATCTGCCAACCGCCATTCAGCAGCAGGCCAGCGTGTGGTTTGGGGCAGCGGTGTTTCGATGGAAGCACCTCTCGACAGTATGCATCGAGCAGGCGTTACCCGATGAATCTCCAGTGGCACGCCGAGTGCGGGCGAGTGGCCCGCAACTGGCAGACGGTTTGTTTCTCTGTGGCGATCACTGCACCAGCGCTTCCATCAATGGATCGCTGGTCAGCGGTCGGCTTTGTGCCGAGGCAGTGCTCGAGCAAGACGCCTCATAGCAGTGGGGCACAGCTTGCATCGTGTGCCGTTTTCACCGGATGTAGAACCCGAGTGGCCTTCATGCATCCCTTGCTTTTTCAAGCCACTTTCTCAACGTGTTCAATCGTCATCCTCCCAGAAGCGAGGTCTTTGGATACACTTGAACCACACGCCCTTGCGTAGAGAACTCGGGTAGAGAGACAGGCATTTGTAAAAAAGAAAGCAAGAGACTGCGCATGAGCGTCGGTCGTTCGATCCTGGGTTGGGTCATTCCGCCAGCCATTGCGGCGCTGGCGATAGGTCTCTTCATGTCTATGGGGAGCCCTCCACCGCCGGATCGCAGGGTGGCCGCAGTGGCTGCTTCGGTGTCCGTTCGCTCTGTAGCGGTCGAAAAAGTGGGCGGCCGGATAGAGATCGACTCGGATGGAGTAGTGGTGCCGATTCGAGAGTTTACGCTGGCCGCAGAGGTGCCTGGCCGAGTGCTTCGCAGATCGGATGCCTGTCAGGCAGGTAAATTCGTCAAGGCCGGGACGGTGCTCTTTGAAATCGATCCTCGCGACTACGAACTAGACGTCGCGAGACTCAAAGGGGAATTCAACCAGGCCGTTCTCAACATTGAAGAAATCGACGAAGAACTTGCTCAGAACCTCGAGTCGACCGGCTTTTCTGAGCGTCAGGTGGAGCTTGCGCGGCGGGATGTCAAGCGATTGGAGGGTCTCAAGAATGATCGCTTCGTAACGGAGTCGGAACACGACCGCTCGTTGCGAGATGAATTGACCGCAAACAATGCAATGACGACGCTGCAGGGGCAACGCCGCGTGTTCATCAAGCGTCGCAGTCGCTTAGTGGAATCGCAGGGCCTTGCCGCAACGATGCTTGAGCGAGCGGAATTGGATCTTTCCCGTACACGGGTCATCGCGCCTGCCGACGGAGTTGTTGTCGATGATAAGGTGGAGCAGGATTCTTTTGTGACAAAGGGCACCCCGCTGGTCACTCTCGAGGACACCAGTGCAGCGGAAGTGAAGATGAGCCTACGGATGGATGAGGTGGCCAGCATCTGGGGTGGTCGGGCCGTGGGGTCGGGTACGCCTGGCGGCGCCTATGACATTCCCAGCACCTCGGCTTCGGTCGTCTACACGCTTGGTTCTCGCTCGTACCGCTGGGAGGGACTGCTTTCCCGACAAGAGGGCCGCGGACTCGACGAAAAAACTCGCACCTTGCCCTGCCGCGTGCTGGTGAGCGACCCGATGGCCGTGCAGGCGATCGATCGGTATGGCGATGTGTTGGCAAACTTGCCACCCGAGGCGCCGCGTTCGCTGCTTCGCGGGATGTTTGTGAAGGTGCGAGTGCATGTAGACACGCCGATGGATTTGGTTTCGATTCCAGAAGATGCGCAGCGGCCGTCGGGCGAGGTGTGGGTCATGCGGAAAGGCACGCTGGTGATTCTGCGACCGCATGCCCGGCAGGTATCGGGCGGCCGCACGCTGTTTGAGTCGGCAGAATCGGGACTCCTGCCAGACGATCGCGTGGTGACGAGCCAGATATCAAATCCGCGAGAGGGAATGGCTCTGGCAGAGGATTCGCGCTGATGCGGAGCATTGTTTTATGGACAGTTCGCAACATGCCAGCCATGAATACGCTGGTGATCGCCGTGCTGCTGCTTGGTGCGTGGTGCTTTGCGTCGATGCGACGAGAGGTGTTTCCCGAGTTTGAACTGGAAATCGTGCTGGTCAGCGTGCCCTATCCTGGGGCAACCCCCGAGGAGGTCGAGGAGGGAATCTGCCAAAAAATTGAAGAGTCGTGTCGGAGTGTTGCCAGCATTAAAAAGCTGACAAGCGTGGCGCAGGAGGGCATGGGTTTTTGCGTTTTCGAGCTGGCACCAAGCGTCAAGAACGTTCAGAAAGTGCTGGGAGAAATCCGCTCGCAGGTTGAGCGAATTCCAAGCTTTCCAGAATTGGCCGAGGATCCAAAGATCGAGCAAGTCACGCTCCGTCAACCGGCGATTCGCGTGGGTGTGCTTGCTCCGATACAGCCCGACGGCCGAGAGATTTCTGAGGCTGAACTGCGTGATGTGACCGAGCGGATTCGAGACGATTTGCTCTCGCTGCCGACGGTGTCGGCAGCGAATATCATCGGCGCCAAAGACTATGAAATCGACGTTGAAATCTCGGAAGATACGCTTCGCAAACACGGCCTGAGCCTGAAAGCCGTGGCCGATATCATCCGTCGGGAAAATTTAGAACTGCCCGGCGGCACGATTCGCAGCGATGGGGGTGAGATTCTGCTGCGGGGTAAGAATAAGAAATATGTTGGCGAGGACATCGCCAAACTGCCCTTGGTCACGCTCCCAGACGGTCTGGTGCTGACAGTGGGTGATTTGGGGGTAGTGCGAGACGAGTTTGCCGATGTCGCCGCCACGAACCGGATCAACGGCCGGCAGGGGATGGTTGTGTCGGTCGATCGCAGTTCCGACGAAGACCTGTTGGCAATGGTGGCCGATGTGAAGCGGTATGTTGGCAGCACAAAGCTTCCGGAGGGCTTTGATCTTGTGACGTGGGCCGATCAGTCGGTGGATGTGCGGGACCGCCTCGAAATGCTCATCGAAAACGGCCTGCAAGGGCTCGCGGTGGTGTTTGTGATGCTGGCTTTATTCTTCGATCTGAAGATTGCGTTTTGGGTATCCATGGGGATTCCGTTCTCGATGCTCGGCACCGGGGCGCTCATGTTCTCAACCGACCAGACGCTCAACATGCTTTCGATGTTTGCGTTTCTGATGGCGATCGGCATTGTGGTGGACGATGCGATCGTCGTGAGCGACAACGTCGAGCGGCACCGTCGCATGGGAAAGAGCCTCGAACAGTCGGCAATCGACGGTACGGTGGAGGTGATTCCCAGTGTGATTTCCAGCGTGTTGACGACTGTGATCACATTTCTGCCTCTCTTGTTTGTGTCGGGAGTAATGGGGAAGTTTATCGAAGTGATGCCGTTTGCCTTTATTAGCACGCTGCTTGTCTCGTTAGCCGAGGCGCTCCTAGTACTGCCAGGGCATTTGGCGCATGAAAAAAACATCGTCTTTACGATCTTTGGCATCGTGCTCTATCCGCTGAGGGTGCTGCTGCCGGCGATTGGGTGGCTGCAAAGGGGCTGCGATCGTGGCCTCAAGCGGTTTGTCAAGATGGTCTACGCCCCCGTGCTTGATGTTGCGCTCGATAACCGGCTCACGGTGCTCACCATGGCGTGTGGCATGCTGCTACTGGCCTTCGGGATTGTGCGGAGCGGGATCACTCCCTTTGCGCTATTTCCGAAGCTGGATGCAAACCGTCTGCAGGCGAAGGTCGTTTTTGCCGACGGCACGCCAGCGATCGTGACCGACGAGGCAACCGCTCGGATTGAGCAGGCCGCTTTCGATACGGCTAAAAAGTTTTCAAAGCCCGATGCGCCGATTGTGAAACTGGTTCACCGGGCCGTTGGCCAGATCTCGAGCCCGGGAGCCCTCGGACCAGAGGCTCGCACCAGCGGCAGCCACGTTGGTGCCGTGAGCGTGGAGCTGGTTGACGCAGCCCATCGGAGCATCAAAAGCGATCGCTTTCTAAGCGAATGGCGGCAAGCGGCGGGGGAATTTGCCGGGACGGAAAGCCTGATATACGGGACCGAAAATATTGGGCCCGGAGGCAAGGTGATCGAGTTCAAGCTGCTGGCGCCCACGCACCCCGAAGGAATTCGCCAACTCGATGCGGCCGTCGAGCAAAGCAAGGCATGGCTGGCTCAGTATCCAGGTGTGATTGATATCGATGACGACTCGCGGCCAGGCAAGTGGGAATACCAAATCAAGATTGATCCCCGAGCCGAGGCGATGGGGGTGTCGCTGTCGGAGGTTGCCGCTACGATCCGCGCTAGCTACTACGGCGAGGAGGTGATGCGGCTCCAACGAGGTCGCCACGAGGTGAAGCTCATGGTGCGCTATCCGCGAAGCCAGCGGCGTAGTTTTGCAACGCTGGATGACATTCGCATCACGGGGCTTGACGGCGTGCAACGACCGATTGGCGAGTTGGCAAAAATCTCCGTGGTGCGAGGGTATTCCGAGATCAACCGGTTGGGCCAAAAGCGGTCGATCACCGTGATCGCCGATATCGACCAGGCTCAAACATCGCTGACGAGTTCACAGGTGACAGCCGATCTGGAAAAGCGATTCATACCCGATCTGTTGCGGGAATTTCCGCTGGTGAGAGTGAAGTGGGAAGGCGAGCAGGAGCAAACAAACGAGTCGCTGCACAGCCTAGGCATCGGCTTTATCGTGGCTGTTTTCGCGATGTTCGTGCTCTTGACGATGGAGTTTAAGTCGTACTTCCAGCCGATGTTGATACTGGCGATCATTCCCTTTGGCTGTGCCGGTGCCGTGTTTGGCCATGCCGTCATGGGGATGCCCCTGACAATCTTCAGCATGTTTGGCTTAGTGGCGTTGGCTGGTGTGGTTGTGAACGACTCGATCGTGCTGATCGATTTTATCAACTCCAGAGTCAAGGAAGGGCGGCCGCTTCGGTTGGCTTTGCGAGAGGCCGGCTGCCTGCGATTTCGGCCAGTGTTTCTCACCAGCATTACAACGATTGGTGGGCTCATGCCAATTCTGCTGGAACAGAGCTTTCAGGCGCAGTTACTCATTCCGATGGCCACATCACTTGTGTTTGGGCTCGCCACGACAACATTGCTTGTGTTGCTGCTCGTGCCGGTAATGTATTCATTTTTCGGCACGTCGGCCTGCGAGCAAGTCGGCGAGGAGTTTGTAGGCGGCCTGTCTCCAAGTGCCGTGGATCCAGATGCGGCCGAGTCGGACTGGCTCCCCGAGCATTTACGAGCCGATCAGGTTCCCGTTGGGCGTCCGTCTAGGCTGTAAGAGTTTGTCGATCGACCGACTTGCCCGACAGGGCCGGGCGAGAATGATTTGTCTGCTTTGCCATGCAGCTAGGGCCGACCATTTCCCGAAAAGGCCGCTGCGGCTTTGGCGAGTTTATTTAGCCGTGTTGAATAGGAAGTGGCAGATGTCGCCATCCTGCATCACGTAGGCCTTGCCTTCCACGCGGAGCTTGCCGGCTGCGCGGATGTCTTTCTCGGTTTTATAGGTTTCAAGATCATCGAGCGAGTAGATTTCAGCGCGGATAAAACCCTTCTCAAAGTCGGTGTGGATCACGCCGGCAGCTTGCGGTGCGGTGGCTCCCACGGGAACCGTCCATGCTCGCACCTCGGTTTCACCGGCTGTAAAATAGCTTTGAAGCCCCAGCGAGCGGTAGGATGCCCGTGCTAGCAAAGAGAGCGCCGGTTCGCTCAGGCCGGCACCGGCCAGCATGTCGGCTCGATCGGCCTCATCGAGTTCGGCAATCTCAGCCTCCAGTTTGGCACACACCGGCACGACCGACGCACCAGCCTTGGCGGCTTCCGCACGCACCTGCTGGACCAGCGGTCCTTTACCCTCGAGATCTGCTTCGTCGACGTTGGCGACGTACAAAATCGGCTTCGCGGTGAGCAGGCCATACTCCTTGACAGCGTCGCGTTCGGCTTCGTCCATTGACAGCGTGCGGAGCGGTTGCTGCGAGTTGAGGTGGGTCATGCACTTGCGAATTACTTCGACGCGTTGCTTGGCTTCCTTGTCGCCGCTCTTGGCCGTGCGCTCCGCTTTGGAGAGCGTGTTTTCAAGCAGTTGGATATCAGCCAACATGAGTTCCAGTTCAATCGTTTCCATATCTGCAACGGGATCAACTTTGCCTGCGACGTGGATCACGTCGGGATCTTCAAAGCATCGTACGACTTGCAGGATCGCGTCGACCTCGCGGATGTGTGTTAAGAACTTGTTACCGAGCCCCTGGCCTTCGCTGGCTCCCTTCACAATGCCCGCGATATCAACCAGTCGGAGTGCTGCAGGCACGATCTTTTTGGGCACGATGTAGTGGGTAATTCGGGCCAGTCGTCCGTCGGGCACGCTCACAACACCCTCGTTCGGCTCGATCGTACAAAAAGGATAATTCGCGCTCTGTGCCGCCTTGGACATCGTCAGCGCGTTGAAAAGGGTGCTCTTTCCGACGTTGGGTAATCCGACGATGCCAGCTTCCATGGGTGCCGTAAGCCTTCTGCGATTGAAAAGTTTCTAGACGCCGCGACCGGCGACGGCGACAATCATGCCCGATACGATTGAATCGTTCTAGAGAGCATTGTTTGCAGCATGGCACAGGCACAAACTTCGAAAATCCTGACTCCCATAGACTCGCCCACAACAAGTGTCGTTGGGGCAGGTTTTTTTGCCGGCCGAGCCGATACGGTGGCCCGCGAATTGCTCGGCAAGTGGCTCGTGGTTTGCTCTGCGGACGGCCAACCCATGCGGCATCTGATCGTGGAAACCGAAGCCTATATGGGTGCGCACGATCTGGCCTGTCACGGGCGCACCGGACAGACACAGCGAAACGCAACGATGTTTGGTCCGGCTGGCCGCTGGTATGTCTATCTCTGTTATGGCATGCACTGGATGCTCAATATTGTGACCGGTGAGCAGGGCACCCCGGCGGCGGTGCTGCTACGTGGACTGGGAGACTGCAGTGGGCCCGGGCGTCTGACGAAGGCTCTGGGCATCGACCGGTCCTTTGACGGACAGCCAGCCAGTCGCCACAGCGGCCTCTGGTTTGAGCACGGCGGTACCCCGATTCCCCGTCGGCTTATCCATCGCTCGCCGCGAATTGGCGTCGGGTATGCCGGCGAATGGGCCCAGAAGCCACTGCGGTTTTTCGTCGATGCTAAGCGACTGGCTATGATACGGTCTGAACTGCCTGCGGCACTTGGTCCAGAACTTGGTGTCTCGCACAAAAGTGTTAAAAGAAAAGCTGACAGTTGAAGGAGAACATCAAAATGATTCTACGTGTGATGTGTTGGTGCCTTGCAGGAGCGATCACGATGTCGAACGGATATGCCGCACAGGACTCAAACAAGCAGTTGTCAAAGGCTACATTTGCCGGTGGCTGCTTCTGGTGCACGGAGGCTGTCTATACGCAACTCAAGGGTGTGCACTCGATCACCAGCGGCTACATCGGCGGTACGGTAGCGAAACCAACGTACGAGCAGGTGTGCTCGGGGCTTACTGGCCACGCTGAAGCGATCCAGATCGAATATGATCCGCAGGAGGTGCCGTACGAAAAGCTCCTCGAAGTATTTTTCAGCACACACGATCCAACCACGCTCAACCGGCAGGGTGCCGATCACGGCACGCAGTATCGATCGGGAGTTTTCTTTCACGACAAACAGCAGCAGGAAACGGCCAAGGCGGTGATTGCAAAGATCGATGAATCGGGCGCGTTTGCGGCACCGATTGTGACGGAAGTCACGGCCGCAACCGTTTTCTATCCGGCCGAGAAATACCATCAGGACTACTTTGCCAACAATCCACGTCAGCCCTACTGCCAAGCCGTTGTGTCGCCAAAGGTGGACAAGGTACGTGCAGCATTCAAGGATTTGCTGAAATAAGCCCACGCTTCCCTTGGGGCAGGACTTTGCTTTTATGCGTCGCTATATCTCACAACCAGTTCGCCGGCTTCAACGGGCGTGCCTGGCGACACCAGTACCTCGCTGATCTTGCCGTCGCGTTCGGCGTAGACGGTCGTTTCCATTTTCATCGCCTCAAGGCTCAAAAGCTTTTGACCTCGCGAGACGGTGTCGCCGGGTCGCACGGCCACCGTAACGATCAGCCCCGGCATCGGCGAGCCTACCTCTCGGACATCTCCAGCCACGGCCTTGGGCCGACGCTGCACCTGTGCCTCAAGGCTCTTGTCGGCAATCGATACGCTCCGAGGCTGGCCATTCAGTTCGAAGAATACCGTTCGCGTGCCATCGGCGTGTGGTTCGCCTACAGTTAAGAGCCGAATCACGAGTGTTTTTCCAGGCTCAATGTCGACGGCCAGTTCCTCGCCCGGCTTTGGCCCCTCCAGAAATGCCGGCGTGGACAGCACGCTCACATCGCCGTGCTTCGTGCGGTGGGCCGCAAAGTCTTGGAAAACGCGAGGGTAGAGAAGCCACGAGAGCACCTCCTGTGGCGAGGCGGCGTGTCCGAGGATCTCGGCCACTTTTTTCTCCGCCGCTACAAAATCAGCCGGAGGCATCGACTCGCCGGGACGGCCTGTCACGAGGTCTCCCTGTCGCACGATGCGGGCCACCACAGGCTGCGGAAACCCGCCTGGCGGCTGCCCCATCCGTCCCGAAAGCAGATCCACAACCGACTCAGGAAACGACATGTCACGAGAGTCCAAAAGCAATTCCGATGCCTGCATGCCGTTGGTGACAAGCAGGAGTGCTAAATCACCGACTGCCTTGCTGGTGGGGGTGACCTTCACGATATCGCCCAGCAGCGAGTTGACATCGGCATACGCGCGACAGACCTCTTCCCAGCGGTCGGCAAGGCCAAGCGATCTCGCCTGTTCCAAGAGGTTTGTAAATTGGCCGCCAGGCATTTCGTGCAAGTACAGATCAGCGTCAGGTGCCTTCATGCCACATTCAAACGCCGTGTAGTGATCTCGCACCGCCGCCCAATAGTGAGCCAAGTGCCGCAGCGGTTCTGGATTCAGCCCTGTGTCAAGAGGCGTGTTGCGGGTTGCTTCGACAATGGCGTTCAGGTTGGGCTGGCTGGTGAGGCCCGATAGTGGCGCACAGGCTGCATCGACAACGCTAGCCCCAGCCTGTGCTGCCTCTAGGGCGCTTGCCAGTGACGCGCCCGATGTGTCGTGCGTGTGAAAGTGGATCGGAATATTCACCGATTCACGCAAGGCTTTGAGCAGCTTTGCGGCGGCAAATGGCTTGCAAAGTCCGGCCATATCCTTCACGGCCAGCATGTGGGCGCCGAGTTTCTCCAGTTGCTTTGCCAGATCCACATAGTAGGCGAGCGAATATTTTTGGCGACTCGGGTCCAGCACGTCGCCGGTGTAGCAGATAGATGCCTCGCAGATGGTGCCGCTGTCCAGCACTGCATCGATTGCGACTTTCATGTTCGGCACCCAGTTCAGTGGGTCGAACACCCGGAAGACATCGATGCCGCTCTGGGCAGACTGTTTCACGAAGGCCTGAACCACGTTGTCCGGGTAGTTGGTGTAGCCGACGGCGTTACTGGCCCGCAGGAGCATTTGAAAGAGGATGTTTGGAATCCGCTCTCGCAACTGACACAGGCGATCCCATGGGCATTCCTTCAAAAATCGCATCGAGGTGTCGAACGTGGCTCCCCCCCACATCTCAAGCGAAAAAAGCCCCGGCGCGAGTCTGGCGTAGGCATCGGCAATAGCCAGCATATCGAAGCTGCGCATACGGGTTGCCAAGAGCGACTGATGCGCATCTCGCATCGTTGTGTCGGTGAGGAACAGTCGCTTTTGTTGCCGCAGCCACTGCGAGAATTTCTGGGGTCCAAGTTCGAGAAGCTTTGTGCGAGTGCCCGGCGGCGGGGCAGCAACGGAGTCAAACGTCGGAAGTGGGGCGGCAGATCGCCGAGCGGCCGGCGGTCGGCCTTTTGCAAGAGGATTTCCATTGACGATCACATCGGCCAGATACTCGAGTAAGCGGGTGGCCCGATCTCGCCGCACGGGAAAGTCAAAGAGGGAAGGAGTTTCGTCGATAAATCGGGTGGTGCACTTGCCGGCCAGAAACTCTGGATGGGTTACAAGGTTAATCAGAAATGGAATGTTCGTCTTGACGCCGCGCACGCGGAATTCTTGCAGGCAGCGCTCGATGTGGCCAGCAGCTTCATCCAAATTCAGACCGCGAGCCGTCACTTTCACAAGCAACGAATCGAAGTAAGGGGTTACCACGGCACCAGAAAACGCTGTGCCAGCGTCGAGCCGGATTCCCATGCCGCTGGCAGAGCGGTAGGCCGTGATCCGGCCGTAGTCGGGCAGAAAACGATTTTCGGGATCCTCGGTTGTCACGCGGCACTGCAGGGCCGTGCCCATCGACTGGATCGCCGACTGGTCGCCAAGGCCGATCTCCGGGTCGGAAAGCTTGTAACCCTCGGCCACTCGTAGCTGCCGCCGCACAATGTCGACGCCCGTGATTTCCTCGGTGACAGTGTGCTCGACCTGAATGCGTGGATTGACTTCGATAAAATAAAAACGGTTGGTGTCGGCATCGACGAGAAACTCGACTGTGCCAGCATTTTCGTACCGAGCCGTGCGGCCAATAGCGATTGCCGCATCGCAGATCGCCTGACGCATGGTTGGGGCGAGATTCGGCGCTGGGGCAACCTCTACCACCTTCTGGTGGCGGCGTTGAACGGAGCAGTCGCGTTCAAACAAGTGCACCAGATTGCCGTGCATATCACCGAGCAGCTGCACCTCAATGTGCCTCGCTCGCTGAATAAATTTCTCTACGAATACAGCAGCGCTGCCAAAAGCAGTTTTGCTTTCGCGCTGTGCGCTTTCGAGCGCAATAGCTAATTCGTCTTCCCCGTGGACGACTCGCATACCACGTCCGCCGCCGCCGTGGGCGGCCTTAAGGATGACAGGCCACCCCAGATCCTTGGCGATCTTGAGGCTGTCTTGCACGCTGGTGACTGGCCTAGAACTGCCGGCCAGAATTGGCACGCCTGCCTGCTTCGCCAGTTCGCGAGCGGCTGTTTTGTCGCCGAGCGTTTTGAGGAGTTCAACCCGCGGCCCCACGAATGTGATCCCGGCCTGCTCGCAGGCGGCGGCAAAGTCTGGGTTTTCAGAGAGGAAGCCGTAGCCCGGATGGATTGCATCCACACCGTGCGCCTTGGCCAGCGTCACGATTCCTTCAATGTCCAGATAGGAGCGGATTGGCTCGCCTGGTCGACCGACGAGATAGGCCTCGTCGGCTTTGAATCGGTGCAACGCAAACCGATCTTCGTGGGCGTAGATGGCCACAGTACGGATGCCCAGTTCGTGTGCGGATCGAAACACACGGATGGCGATCTCACTGCGGTTGGCCACCAGCAGTTTGTGGATGGGCGGCATGAAATCAAAAGTCCTTTCCAAGCTCTTTTGAGAGCCCTTTCACTCAGCACCAGCGTTGACACGCTGCCAACGCTGGTGGCAATCGTACCGGTTTGGCAGGGGTAGAATAGAGGCTTGCCGTTGCTATGGGGAAGAGCGGCTGTTGTTTTCGTGGGCGTAGGTAGGACGGAGATAGTCTGGTGCGAGCGTATGCGGATTGTGCGCCTCGCCGGCAGACGCGAGGAGGATTGCGATGGCCCCCACTTCGGAGGCCGTCGGGAGCCAGGCTTGCTGAGGGGCTATCACGAGATCCAACCGTCTAGCGAGTGGATCGGCTGCAAGCCGATCGCCCAGAGCGTGCAGAGCGGGACCGGATATGTGGCTGCCGTGCGAAAGCGTTGCAAGCCAGCCTTCGACCGTGCAGAGCGATTCTGGTCCGACACGCCAGCCCGTGGCAGATTCGGCAGGCACCGCCTCGGCTGTGAAGAGTTCGCCGCGGCCGGCATCGTAGACAATGGAGATCGGATGCAGTGGCACGGTCGGATTCTTGGAGCGGGTCTCTGAAGCGTTGGGGTTGGCGAACATCAAGCACTGTCGAGCGATCACTTCAAACCCAGACACCCCAATGAGTGTCGCACCGGTTGTCCATGCCAGTGCTTTGGCTGTGGCGATGCCAACCCGCAGCCCTGTGAACGACCCCGGTCCACGCACCACGCCAATGAGTTCAGCCTCCCCTGGCGTCCAGCCTAGGCTTCCAGCCACTTCCGTCAGGGCTGCGGCGATTCGGCGTGCGTGGGCGTTGGCCTCTGGAAGTAATTGCTGGGCCACCCGGCCTTCCGAGAGAGCGGCCACGGAACCGGCAGGGAGGCTTGAGTCGATGGCAAGTGTTTTCATGGGCAACGGGGGACTGGGGCAATGCTTGACCGAGGTTTCAACCGTTCGTAGGCTCACAGGTTGTCCAAACAGATTGCAAGAGTTATTTCCTCAGCCTGCCAGACGCGACCGACCGGACGAACGATTCCGGCCAGACGAGAATAGGGTTTGATACGAGTGAAGCGGGCTATCATCAGTGACATCCACGGCAACCTTGAAGCAATCCAGGCTGTGCTCGATGATATCGATCGGCAGAAGGTGGATGCCATCTACTGCCTTGGCGACATTGTCGGCTATGGGCCCAATCCGTGCGAGTGCGTCAGGTTGGTTCAGGACCGCTGTAGCATGGTGCTTCTGGGGAACCACGATCAAGGGGCGTTGTTCGATCCGGATGGTTTTAACGTGGGAGCGGAGAAGGCGATCCGCTGGACCCGAAGTCAGTTGGAGCAGCACGACCGGATGCCGAAACATTCTGCGGATCGTCTGAGCGATTTTCTAGGCGAACTGCCCCGCACACATGCCGATGGCGAATTGCTCTTTGTGCACGGCTCGGCTCGGCGGCCACTGGATGAGTATGTCTTCCCGGAAGATATCTATAACCCGCTCAAAATGGAGCATATTTTTGAGCTGATCGGCCGCTACTGCTTTCAGGGACATACGCATATACCGGGCGTGTTTACAATGTCGCCCGAATTTATTGCGCCGACGATTGTGCAGGGAAATAATGAATGCCGGCTGCCGCTGCCCCGGACCAAGGCGATGGTCAATGTCGGATCGGTTGGACAGCCTCGGGACGGAGACCGTCGGGCATGCTATATGATTCTGGAGGACGATCAGTCGGTGCTCTACCGCCGCGTCGAGTATCCTTTTGATGTGACATGCCGCAAGATTCACGCCATTACGGATCTCGACAATTTTCTCGGCGATCGCCTCACGCAGGGCCGCTAGTGCCTTGCGGCAGTTGGATTGGATGAGGCAGGAATCTTGGTTTTCTGTTGGGGTTTTGGATACAAAACTCACGAAACCTTTGTGCTCGGAGTCGCAAAACGGATTGGTTCGCTATACTCCGAAGTCCTGACGCGAGTCATCACGACATTGCGCAGGCTGCCGGCTAGAGGTGTTGTGTCGCCTATCCTCTGCGGGCCGATCACACTCACGGCGCTGGAATCATCTGCAGTGGAACGTCGCTATATTCTTTTTGCCATTATTTCGTTCACGATTCTGCTCGGCAGCCAAGCTTTGCAGGTCTATCTTTTTCCTCGGCCTCTGGCGGTTCAGCAGGTGGCTGACCTGCAAGACTTAGCACAGGAATCGGATGCACTGCCCTCCAACGGGCAGAAAGCAGCCGATGCATCCAACGAAGCGAGCGTCACAGAGGCAGTCGTTGCAGCGCTGCCCGTGGAGTCGGTGGCCGACGTGCCGCGGGTGCGGCACGTGCTCGGGTCACTGGATCCAGATTCGTCTGCACAGATGCTCGTCACGTTCACCAGTCGTGGCGCTGCAGTGGAGCGGATTGAATTGGCCGGAGGCCGCTTCCATGACCAAGACACCAGAACGGGCCATCTCGGACATCTCGCATGCGAGCAGGTGGCAGAAGGCTGCCGGATCGGACTTGTTGGTAGTGGCACACCGGCCGATCGGGCTGGCTTGAAGCAAGGCGACATCATTGCCCAATGCAACGGCGTGGCAACACCCAGCCCGACTGCATTGCACGCAGCACTGGCTGCAACGAAGCCCGGACAGCGGGTTGAGGTGGAGGTGATTCGCGACGGCCTCACGACTCGCCGTGAGGCAACACTCGGCTGGAGACCTCTGGAGGTGGTGCGCCCCGAATTTCGGGCCGAGCCCTTGGATGATGGTGAGATCGGACTCGACGGGCAGCCGTGCGATCCGCTGTCTTTTCAGCTTTCGCTGGAATCGTGCAACGGTAAAAAACGCAGGTCGCCTTCCGCTGAAATTCCTGGACTCGAGCTCAATAATCGTAACTGGGTGGTGGAGCGGGCTGACGAGAAAGGGGTGCGGTTCACCGTGCAGTTACCAGGTGGGCTTTCGCTGGCCAAGGAATACAGGCTCGTTGCCGGCGCGCAGCCGGACGGTGCCGGCCAGAAGACTGGCTTAGACAGCGACGGTGGCCTAGCCGGTGCAGTCGGGGATCGTGCGCAGGGGAATCGGCTTGAACTCACAGTAGAATTACGATCCGCAGACAAAGAGTCGTCTGTGGTGTACTCGCTCGACGGTCCAACGGGATTGCCTACCGAGGGCTGGTGGTATACGGCCAGAGTGGCACGCGACTGGGGGTCGCTGGCGGTTCGAGACATGGCGATGCGATTTGTTGGCGAACAGAGCACGCTGGTTAGCAGCCTCAAAATAACAGATGGGGCCATCGATTATCCTGCGACTGCAGTGCGAGCAGGCAAGCCGCTCTCATTTGCCGGCGTCGATGCCCTCTACTTTGCAGCGGCCCTTATCCCTGTGATCGAAGGGCCCAACGCACCCTCGCTTGCTGAGGTGCGTCCGCTGATTGTCGGAGATATTCCAGAGGCCGCAAAACGCAAGCTTGTGAATGTGACGTGCCGCCTGGTCTCAAAGGATCTCACGCTCAATCCTGGAGAGCCCATCTCGCACCGCTACGAGATTTTTGCGGGGCCAAAGAAGCCCGAACTGCTGTCACAATTCGGTGCCAAGGGGTCCACGATGGACGACCTTGTCTATTACGGCTGGTTTGGCTGGGTGGCTAGGCCAATGATTGCCATCCTGCATGCGATCCACTTGGTCGTTGGCAATTATGGGCTTGCGATTTTGCTGCTCACAGTCGCGGTGCGCGGGGCGATGTTTCCAGTGAGTCGGAAGCAGGCGCTCTCATCGCAGAAAATGCAGGTGTTGCAGCCCGAGATGAAAGCCATTGCGGATAAATATAAAAATGAGCCGGAGAAGCGCACTAAAGCCACGCAAGAACTCTGGAGCAAGCACAGCTACAACCCAATGGGTGGATGTCTGCTCGTTTTCATCCAAGTGCCAATTTTCATGGGATTGTACCGCTCGTTGGCCACCGATGTGGAGTTGCGTCAGGCCCCGCTCTTTAGTTCGGCGATCCGCTGGTGCTCTAATCTGGCGGCGCCCGACATGCTTTACGATTGGTCGAAGTTGCTGCCGTCCTTTCTGACGGCCCCGGAGGGCTGGCTGGGGCCGTATCTCAATCTGTTTCCTTTGGCCACGATCGGGCTCTTTCTCTGGCAGCAGAAACTCTTCATGCCACCAGCCGTCGATGAGCAGTCGAAGATGCAGCAGCAGGTGATGAAGTACATGATGTTTTTCATGGCCCTGATGTTTTTTAAGGTACCGTGCGGGCTGTGCCTGTATTTCATCGCATCCAGCCTCTGGGGCATTGCCGAACGCCTCCTCTTGCCGACGTCACTGCCGGCAGCCGCCGGGGGGATTCCCCTTGCTGCTGCACTGCCAGGAGGGAGCAGGAATGGGGAGAAGGCCGCCGACGCGGTGCGTCAGAAGCGTCTGGCACGCAAGAAACGTTAAGCAGGCTGGAGCATACCGATTGCTTGAGCGGGTGTGAAAAAAGGTCCGTTTCCTTTTGAGGCTTGCGGCCATGTGGTCCACTCACGAATTGATTGTCGCCCCGGCGACGGTTCGGGGATCTGGTGCGAGGTCGGTCGTGCGATTGGCCGGCGATGGACTGGAGGCCGTGCTGACGATCCTGTTTCGACCTCACGGCGATGGCTTCGCAACAGTTGGGCAGGGGCCACGGTTGGTGGCCGCATGGCTTGCCGATGAGCCGCTTGGATTAGAGTGGGGCAGTTTGAAGGTGGAGGTTCTTCACTGGCCGGGGCCAGCCGGGCCGATCGGCGGTCCACTGGCTGAAGTGCAGTTGCCATGTTCGCCGCTGCTGAGTGATGCAATCGTAGCGGAGGCCTGTCGGCATGGGGCGAGGCTGGCACGTGGCGGTGAATTTTCTCTCCGCGCATTTTTGGCAGGACGGCTCGATCTTTTACAGGCAGAAGCAGTTGTCTCGATCGTGGATGCCCGTACGCCATCTGAATTGACCGAGGCTCTAGACCGCATGGCCGGCGGAGTAGGGCAGCAGTTACATGCCATTCGGGATGGGCTCCTCAATCTGGTTGCCGATATCGAAGCTGCCATCGACTTTGGCGACGAGCGGATTCGAGATGAGGCTTCCATGGCCCAGGCGGCGTTCTGGGCTGAGGTGCATGCTGACGTGTCGGCAGCTGCTGAGGCGTTGGCCGAGTGCAGCAAGCGACTGGCGGCGAGGGATGCTGCCGCGACCGGGCAACTGCCGCGGGTGGTGCTTGTCGGCCGACCCAACATCGGCAAAAGTAGCCTCTTCAATGCCCTTGTAGGACACCCTGCTGCGATCGTTGCTGACGAATCGGGAACCACTCGCGACTGGATCTCCGCCAGACTGGAGGACTCCGCCGCTGGCGTTTTTAGAGATACTCAAACGGCCTGCGTGCTAGTGGACATCGCTGGTGTGGGCAGCAGCCATGACGGCCATGACGGCCATGACGAAGGGGGCGCCCAGGCGGCCATTCAAAGGGCAGCAGTCGCCAGTGCCATTGGGGAGGTATCGAGGGCCGATGTGGTTGTCGTGTGTCGTGATGCAAGCGATTGGCCAACGGATGTGTCGAGTGATCAGTGCAGAGATCGGCCTAGGGATTCGCTCGACGACATTCAGTCAGCCGCAGGCTCGGCTGCACAGCGGTTGGCTGTGGCAACTCGCTGCGATCGGGGGATGACCGGGCCCATTGCCGTTGGGACAATAGCCACCAGCAGCGTCACCACCCTCGGCATCGATGTCTTGCGGCAAGCCATTTTTCAGGCTGTGTCTACAGTGCCCGGATGTTTTTCGGCCGCCACGCTCCGCATGAGCGTGGGTGTTGACGCGGCCGCCACGTCACTGGCGGATGCATCTGCAGTGGCGGCTGCAGCGCAGGCCGGTGGCCCCCAAGACGAAGCAATTGTTGCCAGCCTACTCACCTTCGCGATCGATTTCCTCGGAGAAATCACTGGTGCCGAGGTCGGCAATGACATCTTAGATCGCATCTTTTCCAGGCACTGTATCGGCAAATAGCGAGCACGGAACTTGGGTGCCAGGCACGATTGTTAACGTGTTTTTCGAGCTGCTTTTTTTCTGCCGCGAGGGGCGGCAGTTGGTGGGTTTTCCTGCTTGGGAGGGTTGTCCGAGAACTTGTCCGCTTGCCCCGTGAGTTCGTAGAGGAAACGGCTTGGTCGACTGGGCCGACTCTTGCCCCATTTCATCCGCGTGAGACAGAGCGAGAGCGTGAGCCGTTTTTTCGCACGTGTCACGCCCACGTAGCAAAGCCTGCGTTCCTCGTCGATCGATTGCAGACCATCGTTCAGCGAACGGTGGTGAGGCAAGAGCCCTTCCTCCATGCCAACCATCCAGACGCAATCAAACTCGAGCCCCTTGGCTGCATGCAGGGTCATTAATCGCAAGACATTGCCCTTCGGCTTATCGTCTCGAAAGCGTTCTGCCTCGGTGACATCCAGCACAAGCGCATCCAGAAAGTCGCGGATTACTTGCGCAAACTCTCGTCGCCCGCGGTGCGCGCGGTCGTGTGCAGCCAATGCGTTGACGAGTTCCTCAACAGAGCTCCATCGCGCATCTTGTTCGGCCGGATCATCGTACTCCTTTGTCAGGAAGTGCCGATAGCCGACCATCTCCAGCAGTGAGCTGAGGGTCTCGGCGGCCGCCTTGTGCGACGCGGTGTCCCGCATGGCCACGACCAGTTCCAGCGAGTCGACTCCCGCCCGTGCGGCCGGAGAGAGTCGGCCCTCTTGGCGCGACGCCAGGAGTTCTCTCCAGAGGCTGTGCCCCGCGGGAGTGGCCGCAGTTCTAGCCGTAGCGATCGTCTGTGCCGAGAGGCCTCGCGGTGGCACGTTGGCGATGCGTAGCAGAGCCATGTCGTCGTCGGGTTCGATAAGTAGACGTAAAAAAGACATCACATCTTTCACCTCTCGGCGGTCGAAGAACGAACGACTGCCAACGAGTTCGTACGGGATGTTGCGTCGCCGCAGTTCCTGTTCAAATACGCGAGTCTGTTCGCCGGTGCGCACTAGAATCACCGCCTCATGGGGCAGAACCTCTCCGAGCCGCAAGCGGTCTTCTACTTCAGCGGCCACGCGACTGGCCTCGTCAAGTTCCTCTTGGGCTTGAATGATCACCGGCGACAAGCCCGATGGCGCGGTAGAGATGAGTTTTTTACCGTGACGACGCGTGTTGCAGCTGATGAGTTGGTTGGCCGCCAAAATAATCTCGGGCGTTGAGCGGTAGTTTTCCTCAAGGCGCACAGTGACTGTCTTTGGCCAGCGGTTTGGGAATTCGAGAATGTGTGAGATTTGTGCTCCTCGCCAGCCGTAGATCGATTGATCGTCGTCTCCCACGACGCAGAGGCTTTTGTGGTCGCGGGCCAACGCCGTGATGATTCGTTCTTGCGTGCCGCTGGTGTCTTGATATTCATCCACCAGAATGTGATCAAAGCGAGCTGCCTCTATGCGTCGCACCTGTTCGTGCAAGACGAACAGTTCATCGACTACCAGCAGCAGATCATCGAAATCGACAGCGCCTGCCTGCCGCAATGTCTGCTGGTAGCGTCGATAGCCCGCCGCCGCAAGAGTCCATGAGTCGGCGGCATCATCGGCGAGCGTGTCGAGTGCCGCATCGGGGCGAACGGCCGCACTTTTCCAGCGGCTGATGCGGTCGATCAAATCTCCAGGCCTTAGGATCGCATCGGCCACTTTGAGTTCTTTCAGCACCTTGCGGGCGATTGATTCCTGCTCGCCGCGGTCGACGATGGCAAACCGTTCGGGGTAACCAAGCGTTACCGCATGGCGTCGCAATACCCGCACGCACAGGGAGTGAATCGTCGAGATCTCTGGCTTTTCTTGCGTCTTTGATCCCAGCGATGTGCCAGCTCGAGCCAGCATTTCCTTGGCGGCCTTGTTGGTGAACGTCACGGCCAAAATTCTGGACGGGCGAGCGCCAGTGCGCACTAGGTGTGCCATGCGAGCAATGACCACTCGCGTTTTGCCTGTGCCAGCCCCAGCCAGCACGAGCAGTGGGCCAATGGGGGCATGCACAGCTTCCGTTTGCCCCGCATTGAGAACCACGGTCTTCGTGATTATGCGACCAACCTGCTGACGGGCAGCGTTTGGACTGCCAGCGCTGGCGTGGCCAGCCGCTGCAGTGGCGTGCCGGGTGGAGTTCATTGTCACGGGAATCTCGGTGGCTCAAAATTCACGAAAGTCATTATCAGAACTGTTCCGGACACTGTACCAGATCAATGCCGAGAGATCGCCTTGACGCAGTGGACGCTGAAGTTTCTATTGGGCTGCCTTGGCAGCGGATGCCGGTCGTGCCCATTCCTGGAAGCACGGGATTGAAGTGGTCACGAGTTGAGGAGGCTAGCAGGCGATGCAGAGCGAACGACGACACACTCAGCGACGGCAGGACGAACAGGAACGACGAACCATGCAGTCCCCTCTGGCTAACGTCGACTTGGGCGAGCTCGAGAACAACGTGCTCGCTGAAAAAACGTTTGAGCTCATCGATCGCGTGCGCCCCTACTTCAATACGATTCTTATTGCAGCGGCCGGGGCCATGCTGGCGGCAGTTGGCTTTCTTCTTGTATCGTCCCAATCGGCAGCCAACCGTTCGCAGAGTTGGGATGCCTGTCTTTCCGCGCTCTCGGGTGGCGATATCGAGGCCTTCAATGAAGTGGTAAGGCGCTACCCTGGAACGCCGGCCGCGGAGTGGGCAAGGCTCGTGATTGCCGATGTTTCCTTGAGTGATGGTGCCGAACTGCTTTTTGTTGATAAGGATCGTAGTGCGCCGCGGCTGCAGGCCGCGGTCGAACTCTACACTTCCGTGATCGCTAGCCGACCGCAAGGCATGCTGTTGGAGCGGGCCATTTTCGGCCTCGCAAAAGCTCGCGAAAGTCTTGGGCAAGTAGGTGAAGCGCAGTCGGGATACGAGGCTGTTGCTGCCGAATTTCCTTCGGGTGCTCTGGCTCAGCTTGCCGCTAGTCGAGCCGCAACGCTCAAACGGGAATCCTCGCGACAGTGGTACGATTGGTTTGCGGCCCAAAAGATTTCCCCGCCGGCTGCGCTCCCAGCAGTCCCGGCCGCTGGAACTCCAGGTGCCACAGTTGAAGCCACTGGAACTGCGCTGCCAGCTGCTGTCGTCCCGCCTGCTGCAGGGGATGCAACTGAGCCGAAGGCAGATGATGATGTCTTTTTGAAGCAGGAGTGATCGACTGGACGCATTGCCTTCGCAGCCACAGCCGCAGTCATTTCTTCCAGGTGACATTCTGTCGCTCACGGTGGCTCAGGATTCGGCAGGATCTCGTCTGGACGTTTTTCTAGCTCGTCAGGTGAGTCATCAGAGCCGTTCTTTTCTGGCCCGTGCGATCGAGAAGGGAGCGGCGCGAGTGGATGGAATCGTAGCCCGTGCCTCGCTCAAGTTGCGCGCCGGGGCGATTGTCTCTTTCACGGTGCCCCAGCCTCCCCGAGCCGGCCCGGCTGCCGAAGAGATCGACTTAGACTTTCTTTACTGCGATGACGCTATGGCCGCGGTGAACAAGCCCGCAGGGATGGTCGTGCATCCCGCGAAGGGCAATTGGCAGGGCACGCTGGCCGGTGCACTCAAGTGGCATTTAGAGCGACGCAACGAGGGAAAGGATGTCGGAGGCAGTGCTGAAGCAGATGCAGAGGGGAATGCTAGCGGTGGCCTCTCGAGCGTCGGTGGCCCGACGCGGCCCGGCATCGTTCACCGCCTCGATCGCGACACCAGTGGCGTGATCGTCGTGGCACGCTCTGAAGAAGCTCATCACAAACTAGCTAAGCAATTTGAAAACCGCACGGTGGAAAAAACATACCTAGCGATTACGCAGGGGCAGCCGCAATTTGACCGCGATGAAATCAATCTGCCGATTGGCATCCACCCCTATCAGCGTGAAAAAATGACTGTGCGGCGCGACCACTCCACAAGCCGGGATGCGGTCACTCGCTACGAGGTCATCGAGCGATTTCGCGGAGCAGCACTGGTACAGCTCTCGCCCAAGACAGGCCGCACCCACCAGATTCGCGTGCATCTGGCCGCCATTGGCTGTCCTGTTCTCTGTGATGCGCTCTATAGCGGCCGGTCGGTGATCGAACCGTCATTCTTTGATATCAAGGAAGTTACACGTGCGGCAGGTGATGCAGATGCTCCGTTGATTCGGCGGCAGGCCTTGCACGCAACGAGTCTTGCTCTTCTCCATCCCTTGACCAACGAGCGAATGGTCTTTGCCGCGCCGATGCCCGCCGATATCGAGCGAGTATTGGCCGTGCTTAGGAATGCTTAATTGGTGTCGCGATGCCGTCATTCCCGCAGGCAGGTTCGTCCAAGAGCAGCATGACGCGAGGAAGCGTTGAGTCGATAACCCGCGATAGGGCCACGATAAAACCAGCCGCGCCATCCCGAAAGCCTCCCTGCAGGAAATAGCTTTTCGAAAAAATGGCAAAAGCCCGCAGGGGTAGCATCCAGGTATGAACCCGCTGCTTTTTGCGACGCATGATCTCAGACTTCAATCGGGCGTACTGAATCGATCGAGCGATCACATCGCTGCAGGTGTCGTAGCTCAAGTGCAGCATGGAGCCCGGCAGAAGAATGGTCGGCCGGCTCGCTCGAACCCGTTCGTGAACGATGTGCGATGTGAAGCCAGCTGTGCGGCGGTGAAAGAGCCTCACGACTCGATCCGCTCCCCATGTGCCGTGCCGCAGTTCACGAGTCCCGATAAACGTTCGTCGGCGGATTGACCAGCAGGCTGCGGGATCAGACAAATCAAGTGCGTGAATCGCCTTGATGGCCTCGACGTCGAGTATTTCGTCGTCGTCAAGCGACAAGATCCAGTCGTGAGAGGCCATTTGCACTGCACGTTGTTTCTGCAGGCCATAGCCAAGAAATGCCTGGTGTTCGACGCGGGCCCCGGCAGCACGCGCTATTTCTAGAGTGGCGTCGGTGGAGCCCGAATCGAACACCAATCGCTCATCGCAGAAACCAACGCATGCCAGCGTGTCTGCGAGGTGCTTGGCGCCGTTGAGCGTGATGATAACAGCCGAGATCGGGAGCGGGGCAGACATCATGGCCCCTGGCCGTCGGGCATTCTGGAATCGAGCATCGTGGCATTCGACAGATCATCCGCGTTCTCCTCCGGCATGCTGATGGGTTGAGCGTCTCCGGCGATTTTCAGTGGAAACTCGAGCACAAACGTGCTCCCCTGGCCCCGCTGGCTCGTGGCCCGGATATCACCACCGTGTTCTCGCAGAATCTTGCGGCTTACTGTCAGCCCAAGGCCTGTGCCTCGCGATCCCTTCGTCGACACAAAGAGATTAAAAATATCGTTCAGCATTTCGGGGCTCATCCCCTCGCCGTTATCGCTCACGATGATCCGAACCCACCCAGCGGCGTGGTCGCATTCGAGGAGAATCTGCACTTCGGCATCGGGCTTGTTCTCGACGGCATCCATCGCATTAGTGACAACGTTGAGTACGGCCCGCGAGAGCGCTTCTGGATCGAACACGAGCCTCGGGAGATCAGCCGGAGGTTGCCAGCGAATCGTGGTGTGCATTTCGGTGGCACGCTGTTGCACCGTTTCGACGATATCGGCAATAAGTGCAACTAAATCAGAAGGAACGGGATCGGGCTCCCGTTCTTTGCTAAACGAGAGCATGTCCATCACCAGCGACGATATTTTATTTTGGTTGCGAGCAACAATATCCCAGCCTTTACGCAGCACAGCCGTGTCGTCGTTTTCCAGCCCCATCTCCACTAAATAGCTGCCACCACGAATGCCCTGCAGGATGTTTTTAATGTGGTGGGAAAGGGTGGCAATCGTTTGGCCGACAGCCGCCAGTCGCTCCGACTGCACCATTGCCGAGTAGTAGGTGGTGTCTTCGACGGCCAACGCCGCCTGATAGCCAATCGCAATCATCAGTTTAAGATGTTCGTCAGTAAATCGTCTCTGTCCCGATTCGATCACTTCTGAGAGCGGCACGTTGGTGTCGACGTAGAGCACGCCCACCGTGCCATAGCGTCCCTGAAGCGGTACGCAGATCGCTTCGCGTACGCCCGTCCGCAAGACGCTGTTGCCGGAACTGAAGCGATCATCGTCTTGGGCATCGCTCGTGAGCACGCCCTCGCGTCGATCGAGCACGTAGTCGAGGATCGTGCGGCTGATCGCCAAGGAAGTTGCGCCTCCTGGCTGGCGGTCACGCCGGGCCTTAATCTGGAGTTGCCGCGTCTCGGGATTGAGCAGCATAATGCATCCGCGATCGGCCTCGATCCATTCAAAAACGAGTTGCAGAACGCGGCCGAGTAACTCGTCGATGTCGAGCGTGTGGCTGACGGCCAGCGATGTGCGATACATAACTTGCAGATTGCTGCGGGCTCTGGCGAGCCAACGGTTTTGCGTGTCGTCGGGCAATATGTCGCCCATCTCGGCATCGTCATCGCGTAGGGTGCGCACAATGCGAGAGCCATCGGCGCTGCTGGTGGGTGGTACGATATCAACTAGGCTGATCGAGGGTTCATCTGCGCGGTCTTTGGAGTAGACGAAAACAGTGCGTCCGATCTGGATCTGGTCGCCGGTGGTGAGTTCGGCGCGTTCGATCTTGCGATTGTTGAGGAATGTGCCGTTGCTGCTTTTCAGGTCGCCCACGACAAAGGTGTCGCCGACTCGTCGAATTTCTGCATGCCTGCGTGAAACCTCGTTGTCTTCCACTTGCACGAAGTTGCCAGGTTCGCGGCCAATGCTCATGGCTGCAGTGCTGGCGGTGAGGTCGTAGCGGACCCCTTTATTTCGACCTTGAATAACAAACAGGGACGGCACGGGGGAAAAACTCCTGTGGGCAGCCGAAAGCCTGTGCAAATCGGCCAGCCCAAATTCTGTCATAGACAATGCTGATCGGGAAGCGGCGGCTCGGATAGAATACGCCAGAAGCTCGAAAGAGCGATCTGGCGGGCGTGTTTTGGCCTGTTAGGCTCCGAGTGGAGCAGATTTGTGATGATTGAACCAGCGAGGAGTGTATGACTAACCGAGTTGTGTTACCACCGCGGAAGGCTTCTGTATCTGTGCGTATTGATTGTATTCTGCCACGTGGAGGCATGGTTCTTGCCCCTGCCGTGCTCTTGTGTGTGATGACGATGGGCCATGTGTTCGTAACACAAGCCCCTGCTGTGGAGCCTGTGCCACTCTTCGATAAGGATGACTTGCAGGGCCGTCTGCGAAAGGAAGTTGAGTGGCTGGCTTCGCCTGATCGCGAAGGGAGAGGCCCAGGCACTCGTGGAATGAATGAGGCAGCCGATTGGATTGCCGAACAGCTTTCAATGGCGGGGCTGACCACAGAGTTCGGCGGCAAGGGACCATTTCAGACTTTTTCCATGACGCTTGAGGCCAAGCAAGGGCCCGCCGCACGAAACATTGCCGAATTGATCGGACCACCCCGCGCGGATGGATCTGCTCGTATTCAGTCGCTTGAACTCGGCAAGGATTTCACGCCGTTGGCTGCCGGCGGCTCGGGAGAATTTGATCTCCCGCTGGTGTTTGCTGGCTATGGGATCACCGCACCGGCGGAACAATACGACGACTACGCGCCGCTGATCAACACCTCGGCAGAAAGTGTCGCATCGGTCAACAAGCACGCCAACAAAGGGGCGGCAGCTATTCTGCTTCGACAGGAGCCTCAGAAAGATAATCCGCACAGTGTGTTCGATGGCAATCAGGCATCGCAATACGCCGCGCTATCCAGGAAAGTGGCGAATGCCTCGGAGCATGAGGTGGGCGGAATCGTTTTTTGCAATGATGCCTCCGATTCAGAAAATGCGCTCATGTCATTCAGCCGTGCTGGAGACGGTTCTGACAGCCGTACAATGCCGATTCTTCAAGTGAGCCGCGAGGTGATCAACGGCCTCATGAGCGAAAGTCTGGGCAAAGATCTCGCAACAATTGAAAAAGCAATCGATGAGACGTTCGAACCGCAGAGCGCCCCATTGAATGGGTGGCGGATTCGAGGCCGCGTGGCAATTGATCGCGTGGAGTCGGAAACAAAAAATGTACTGGCGATGCTGCCCGGCACTGGCATGGGTGGCCGCGCGGCAGACGGCAGGGCAGCGGAAGCGACGCAGGCGGCCCTCTCCGGGATAGCAGCCGAAGTTGTTGTGCTCGGCGCGCATTACGATCACCTTGGTTACGGTGGAGTGCATTCGGCGGCTCCCGGCGAGAAAACGGTGCACCATGGTGCCGACGATAACGCGAGTGGCGTGGCCATGCTCGTGGAAGTGGCAAGGCTTTTGGCGCACGAGGGACCGTTTCCTCGCAGCGTGCTTTTTGTGGCATTTTCTGGCGAGGAGCGTGGGTTGCTAGGCAGTGCGCATTACACAGCCAATGCCGCAGCGCCGCTGGCCAACACCGTTGCGATGGTGAATCTTGATATGGTAGGTCGCCTCGAAGACAACAAGATTATCGTCCACGGCACCGGTACAGGTAGTGGACTCGATGCGATGGTCGATCGACTCGTTGGCACCCATGCCTTTGACGTGGCCAAGGAGTCAGGCGGCTTTGGTCCAAGTGATCATTCGAGCTTTTACGCCAAGCAAATCCCAGTCTTGCACATCTTCACCGGATCGCACTCCGACTACCATCGTCCCACAGACACCGCCGACAAGATCAGCTACGAAGGCATGGCTCGGATCACGCATCTTGTGGCTGATGCTGTGCGTGAGTTGGCGACGGCTCCCGCGAGGCCCCAATACATTGAGGTGGCATCCAAGATGTTTGCTGGAGGGGGCGGTGATCGGCCCTACTTCGGCAGCATTCCCGATTTTGGAAAGCCTGGTAACGGCTATGCCATTACAGGGGTAACGAAAGACTCGCCTGCCGCACGTGGCGGTCTTGTAGGGGGCGACAGAATCGTGCGAATCGGGGAAAGTGCTGTCACGGGTCTCGAGGATTTCGACAGCGCGCTGCGGAAGCACAAGGGCGGCCAGACAGTGCCCGTTATCGTCCTGAGAGACGGCGTGGAAGTTTCGCTAGATGTCGTTTTGGGGCCGCCTCGGTGAGGGTGCCCGGAGCGACGCACATGGGTGCGTAGTCACGCCGCCAGCTTTCCGTCCGGTCACCCACGGGCCACATTTTCGCCTGTATTTTTGGCCTTGAGTTGCTCATTGCCACCTGACATGATCCCGCCCGCTTCGGATTCCCGTCGCGGCCACGGATGGCTGCTGCCGCGTTTTTTACGCCCGGATTACTCAGGGCAAGTCAAATAAGCTAAGGAGTGCATTGTGAAGTCGCGAAATATGCGGTGGCAGCGGGCGAGTCTTCTGTGCGTGGCTGTGGTTGCCATGCTGGAAATCGGTCAACTCTCGGCGGTTGCTCAGGCGCCAGCGACGCCCGCTTCGCAGTCAGGGCCTGCAAACCATGTGGCCGTTATCGATGTGGGCTACGTCTTTAAAAATCACTCCCGCTTCAAAGTAGCGATGGACAAGATGAAGGATGAGGTCATGGCGGCCGAGAATGGGCTCAAGTCCGAGAGAGATCGCATCAACAGCGTGATGGAGCAAATCAAGGGTTTCAACGTCGGTACGCCTGAATACAAAAAGCTTGAGTCCGAGATAGCCAAGGCGCAGGGCGATTTCAACGTCAACGCTCAGCTGCAAAAGAAAGACTTCATGGAGCGCGAAGCAAAGGTTTACCTTCAAGTCTACACAGAGATCGAAAAGGCTGTCGAGCAGTTCGCGCGAGAGCATCGCATCGCCATCGTGCACCGTTTCGATGGAGAGCCCGTGGAGACTGGCGATCGCAATCAGATCCTGCGAGGTATCACGAAGCCGATTGTCTATCTGGAGCCGGGCATCGACATTACCCCGGACATCCTCAAGATGCTCAATGGCTCCGCCGTTGCCGCTGGAGCTGCTGTTTCACCCCCCCGTACTCGATAGTGTGCTGCGACTGTCCCGTGAGCGGCCGCGGTTGTGGCCTTTTATAGATATGCTCCACACCCAATGCTTCCGGTCGCAGCGGACGCTCCGTCGGCCGGCGGTTGTCTCCGGCTTCGGTTATTGGAGCGGCCAGGAGATTCGGGTGGAACTGGAGCCCGCATCTGCTGGTACGGGAGTGGTGTTCGTGCGGGCCGACATTGATCCGCCGGTGAGAATCGCGGCGACTGTCGAGAATCGGATTGAAGCATCCAGCCGCACCAATCTCGCTGTGGCTGGAGGTCGCGTTCAAATGGTGGAGCATCTCTTGAGCGCATTGGCAGGCATAGGGATCGACTGCTGCCTGGTGCGAGTCAATGGCGAGGAGTTACCAGGTATGGATGGTTCGTCGCAGGCATTCGTAGAAGCAATTGACGCTGCCGGCGTCGAGGATCTGGGCGCGCCCTTGGAACCGCTTGTCGTAACGGAACCCGTGCGGGTTGGCGATAACGAATCGTGGATCGAGGCAATGCCACCACATTTCCCAGGGTTGTCAATCGAGTATGTGTTGGATTACGGACCGGGACCAATCGGTCGGCAGGAGTTGTCGTTGCGAGTGACGCCCCAGACATATCGCGACGAGTTGGCCCAAGCCAGAACGTTTATCTCTGTCGAAGACGCCGAGCGGATGCGAGCCGATGGGCGAGGGCTTTCTGTTTCGCCTCGGGATCTGCTTGTGTTTGGGCCAGATGGGCCTGTAGGCAATCGGTTGCGGTGGCCTGATGAGTGTGTACGGCACAAAGTGCTGGACGCCGTTGGCGATCTGGCGCTGGCTGGCCGTCCATTGCACTCGCATGTGCGGGCCTGTCGCAGTGGTCACAGGCTCAATGCCAAGTTGGTGGGTCGGTTACTGGCGATGTGGTCGGAGCGTCGCGTGCGTGTGTCTGTCTAGTTGATGGGCAGAAATCGCGTTTGGGAATATCAGTGGAGTCTGTGGTATGCCAGGAATGCACGACGAATCATCGCGACAAGTTCACTCATTTCGGGGTGCAGATGCCGTCATTGCGCCATCGGCCATCGTAGAACCGGGTGCACGGATCGCAGAAGATGTGAGGATCGGTCCTTTCTGCGTGGTATCCAGCCGAGCAGTGATTGGCCGGGGCACAGTGCTTGAAAACAACGTCACGATCATGGGAGACGTGGTTATCGGCGAACGCAATCGACTTTTCCCCAATTGCGTGATCGGAGCCGAACCGCAGGACATCAGCTATGAGGGCACTCGCACTCGCGTTGTGATTGGCGATGACAATATTATTCGCGAGGGGGTCACGATCAACCGTGCCTCCGAGAAGGAAGGCGGCCAGACCACTGTCGGCAGTTCAAATTTTCTGATGGCCTGCTGCCACGTGGCGCACGACTGCCAGGTGGGCGACCGGGTCATCTTGGCCAATGGCACGCTCCTCGGCGGGCATGTTCGCGTGCACTCGAACGCCTCGCTATCGGGGGGTGTTGCCGTGCATCACTGGGCCACGATTGGTGGATGGTCGTTTGTTGCTGGGCTTTCTCGAGTGTTGCACGATGTGCCACCGTTCATGCTTTGCGAGGGCCTTCCGGCTCGGCCGCGGTGCATCAATGTTGTGGCACTCAAACGCAGCGGATTTTCGCAGGAATCGATCGAGGCGATTGCCGAGGCGCATCGCTTGCTCTACCGCGCGAAGGTTGGGCAGGAGCAAGCAAGGGAAGTTTTGCGGTCGCAGGGGATGCTTCTGCCGCACGTCAACGAGTTGCTCACATTTTTTTCCCATCAGCAGGAAGGGCGGCATGGGCGCGCCCGCGAACGCCGGAGGGCCGCATGACTCAAATTAGAAATCAAACTACGAATCGAACCAAAGTGGCTGTGATTGGATGTGGGCACCTCGGCACAATCCATGCGAGGCTTTTGGCCGCGAGGGAGGATGTCGAACTCGTGGCGGTCGTCGATCCATCGGCCGCCTCGCGAGACCGGGTGGCGCAGGCTCACGGGTGCAAGGCGTTAGCCGAGCCGTGCGAGTTGGTTGGCCTCGTGGCGGCGGCGATCGTGGCTGCGCCCACAGGTTTGCATGCGGCAGTGTCGCTGCCGTTGCTTGAGGCGGGGCTCGATCTGCTTGTCGAAAAGCCGATTGCCGCAAGCGTCGAAGATGCCCGCGCGATTGTTGCGATGGCCAGACGCCACGCTCGTGTGGTTGCGGTTGGCCACGTAGAGCGGTTTAATCCGGCCTGGCAGTTGGCTGTGGCACGGGCTGGTCGCGTCGTGTCGCTAGAATCTGCGAGGCTGGCGCCCTTTTCATTTCGTTCGATGGATGTCGGGGTCGTCCACGATCTCCTGATTCACGACATCGATTTGGTGCTCTCGCTGAATCCAGGGCGATTAGACCACGTGGATGCCCACGGTCTTGTTGCCACCGGCGGCCACGAAGACGCCGTGCGAGCGAGGCTCATCTTTTCATCCGGGCTCGTGGCGGACCTATCGGCATCCCGGATCCATCCGACGATGGAGCGGAGGATTACGCTATGGTCGAGCGATGCGATCATTGCAGTCGACTTCAACGCGAAGTCGGTTGAAGTGGTTGCTCCGTCTGATGCGGTTCGCAGCGGAAGTTTTGTTGCCGCCGATGCACCGATGGATCAGCGTGCGGGCCTCAAGGAAACATTCTTCGAGTCGATCCTGCCTCGTCAGGCACTGCTGGTGCCAGAAGCCAACGCGATCGTGTGCGAGCACGACGATTTTCTGGCTGCTATCCGGCTGGGCCGTGCGCCCATGGTGTCGGCAGCGGCTGGTGCCGCTGCGCTGGAGATCGCCAACCGAGTGATCGATACGCTGGTGTGTACCCGCTTAGGAGCGGAGGCCGGCTGCTCAACGGTGCCGATTGCTGCCCGTGAGGTGCCAGCGTTTGCGTACCGCAAAACCGCTTGAGTTTACCCCCTCTGCCCAACCCGCATCTCTGGCCGCCAGCAGGCGAGTGGGTGCAAGTGTGTGCCGATACTTAGGGGGGTTCAATCGTGCATGGCACACTTTCGATGGGTTGGTTTGAAGCGAGACACTATGGTATTGACGAAGAGGATCGCAATCTTTGTTGGCCTGGCGGCCACGTGCGTCAGTGCGTGCGAGCAGCCGTCGCAGGCACTGACATCGACCAAGGCGGCAGAAGCCAGAAGCCAGTGTGTTTTTGAGGGGCTTGATTTGGGCGACTTTGCAGAGGCCTTTTCACTCGCATCATCACTGCACCCCCGCGACCTAGAAGCGATTCCAAATCCGAGGCCGCCTGGACTGGTGGTGAAAGGCCCCATGCTTCCGGAGCAGTCACAGCAACTGTTGTCGGCCGAGGTTCGCAACCGAATCGATGGAATTGATCTGAGCGCGGGCATGCAGGCCGACCCAACTTCGATCCGCGATGGCCCAGCCAAATGGGTCGGCGGCTTGGGACTGTCGGCAGATTCTGAGGCGGGCCGCGACGCATTAGAGGTGCGGACATCGCTGGGGCAGAATAACACGTGGGGGTTGCTTGCCTTGGAGATTGGCCCGCGGGTAGAGCGACGGCTGCCAGGAGGCATTCTCTTTTTCATGGATGCCAAGGCAGAAGCAACATCGCTTTTTGTGCCGCAGGGCGCCACGTCCTCGTTGCCTGGCGTGGCACCAGATGGCTTGAGCCTGATCGGACTGGCTGGACGCACGGGCCTTTTGCGATAGCAAGAGGTTTGCCGAGCGTGCGAGGCAAAACGTGGCGGCCACTTTTTACCAACGATTACGCCAGGTCGCGGTCTTGAAAAAGGATCAGCGCTACGAGCAGTGCGACCGTGGAATAGAGTCCGGCATAGAGCGCGGCCCAGCCCAAATAGCTCCACGGTACGGGCACTCCACCCACAACGGCCGCCTCGATCGTGAAATGTTCGAGTACTGGCAGGATCGTGGCAAAGAGTTGCCCTACAAATCGCACAATCGCAAACTTGCCCACACTCGACTGCACAATGAGTGGCACAAGATGCCCAAGGGCATAGACGGTGAAGCAGATGATCAGGTTGGGTACCATTCCTAGTCGCGTGGAGACGGCGAGACTCACTGCCGCTAAGAGAATTGTTTCCAAGAGCGACAGTACAAGCCCTGGCACAACCGTAATCATCTCGTCGGCGCAATCGCGCCAGAGCGGATCAACCTTGGCACCCTCGCGCGCGTCGTACACGACCTTGAGGCTCGTTGTCATCAGCAGCACACTGCCGAGAATCAAAAACACGAGCAGCGCCACAAGCACAAGCCCTGCAAACTTGCCGAGGATGAACTGCCGACGCGTGAGCGGTTTGGAGAGCACCGTAAGAGCGGTGCGGCCCTCGATTTCGTCTGCCACAGACACGCTGGCCGTCCAGACGACGACCAACAGCGCCAGCACTTTCACAAGCGTGAGGCCGCTGTCTTTGAGCATTTTTACGTCTTCGCCAAACGTGTTGTAGGGGATGACGATAAATGCCATGAGCAACACGGCACCAACAATGATCGCGACTGCAAAAATCGGCTGGCCGATCGCCTCCTTGGTAGTGGCCGATGCCACCGCCGCAATGCGTCTCGGCACCAAACGAAACAGCAAGTAGAGACCGGCGATGGAGACGAGCGTGACGGCAGTCCAGGGCAGGATAGCCGTCTGCGAAAACTCCGGGGCCAGTTTCGAGTGGATTGTAAGCCGCACCGGTTTGTCGGAGGAGTTGGTAGCCTCCAACTTGGCTTGCTGACCGAGGAAGGGATTCATCCTGCCCTCGCTTCGCTTCCACTGCCACGGGGTGGCAGCGGAAAGCTCAACGTCGGGTACCTTGACCAACGCAAAGCCCTCGATTGGCTGTTGCGTGCGTACGGTGAGCGGGGCATCGCTCTCCATTTCAATGGATTCAAGTTCCTGAGGCCGCAAGTCGAGCGGAATTTCCTGAAGCACAGTATGGGGGGCAATCTCGATGGATTTTTGAGCACCTTGAGCGGTCAGCAATCGAGCCAGCGAACGCCCTATGGATTCCAGCGGCACCAGTGGCGTCAGGGCTACGGCCAGCGCAGAAAGAGTGAGGAGCAGCCATGCCATGGGGCCGGCAAATCCATCGCGCAGACTCAGTCTGGCCTCGGCAGCTGCCCGGGGCGATACCACAAGTAAAGCGGCCCACACAACGAGGATCACGGCGATGGCAGCGATCGCCCCCATACCGATCAGCCAGACGGGCGGTAGGGCGATGAGCCAGCGATTAGCAAGGAGTGGCGTCATGGTTTCCGAAAAGGGTCTGAGGTGACTGACTGGGGATTATTCTGCCGCGGCGGGCTGTTCGATGGAAGTTGCTGCAGGATATGGGCCTGCTAGGACGGTGGTGCTGGGGCCGTCGAGGGGCCATCGGTCGAGTACACGACGGATATCATCGAGGTCGATTTTTTCCACAATCTGGAGATCGTCGGAGACGGAGCGGTAGCTGCCCTTGTGGGCCCATTCGACGCCAATACTAAACAGTCGACGCTGCGGTCGCTCGCCCCCGAGCACAACGCGTCCAGCCAGTTTGTTTCGGGCCTGCTCCAACTCCGCTGCGCTGATGCCAACTCCCGCTCCATCACGGCCTAATGCGGCCTGCCCCGCCGCATCCTGATAGATATCTTGGATGCGAGCCAGCAGTTCTACGACGTCCTTGGCATCGCAGGAAAGCTGCGTTCCAAACAGGCCAGCGTCCAGAAAATCATAGTGGTGGCAGGAAGCATGCTCGGCCTCACCTGAATCGACCAGCGACCAGTAGAGCCGGCTGCCGGAGTCGTCCCCTAGGATTGTCGCCAGCAATTTTGAAGCAAAGCGATCTGCATTGTCTCCCGCCGGACCTGCCGAAAGTCGCACGGCATATTCCAGCGACGCAGTCGGACGCGTTATGTATTCGAGGCTGGAACTGCTGCCCGCCGGTCGAGGCTCGAAGGGTACGCGGCGGGGCGGCGATGCCATGGGCTCCCAGTCACCGCAGAAGCGTCGTGCCGACTCCACGAGTTCGTTGAAGTTGACGGCGCCGCTGGCCGCCAGCACGATCGTGCCCGGGGCATAGCGGCGGCGGTGGTAGTCTCGCATGGCCTCGACGCTCAACGCCTCGATCGACTCAACTGTGCCGAGCACGCTTCTGGCCAGTGGATGGCTGCCGAAGAAAGCAGCACGGCAACGATCATCGGCGCCAAAGGGCGGTTGATCGTCGTACATCCGGATCTCTTCCAAGATGACGAGCTTCTCGGTTGCAAAATCCTCGGCTCGCAAGGCTGGCCGCATCATGCGGGCCAAGAGCGATGTGGCCTCGACCTGCTGTTCGGGGAGAACAGCGGCGTGGTAGACGGTGTCTTCTTCGCTTGTGAAAGCATTGGCGCTGGCCCCCATCCAGTCGAAGCGTCGATTGATTTCGTCGGCCGAGAGGTCGTGGGTGCCCTTAAAAACCATATGTTCGAGGAAGTGGCTGGCACCCCACAGATCGTTGGACTCATCTCGGGCGCCGGTCTTTACGAAGAAACCAACGCTCGTGGAGAGGGCAGCGTCGGTGATCTCCGCGATGATGTCGAGGCCGTTGTCGAGCTGTTCATGCAGAAACTTCAATCGGCACCTCCAAGGGTTCCTTGCCCAGCGACACGACCGAAAGCTCGCAGGGTGGATTTGCAGCCAACCAGCCCTCAATTGATGCAATGCTGAGTCGGTCGTAGCGAGTGAGTTCTGCGGCGAGAGTGCGAACCATGCCAAGGTGATACCACTGTCTCGCAATGCCACCGGCCCGGGCCGCGCTCGATTCCTGCTGCATGACCAAAGCGCTTTTGGCCCGCGCTTTGACGCGATCCAGTTCCGCGGCTTCCAGTGTGCCAGGCAGACGGGCAATTTCTGCAAGCATCACATCGAGCGTTTCTTGGGCGCGTGCGGCACTTGTGCCTGAGTAGCAGATGGCCGACGCAAAATCTCGCAGGGTATGATAGCCCGCCGATACGCTGTAACAGAGACCGCGCCGCTCTCGTACTTCCGAGAACAGCCGCGAACTGGAGCCTCCGCCAAGGATCGCCAAGGCTGCAGTCGCCTCATAGGAATCATCCGAGCGGTAGGGCGGCAACGACCACGACACCGCAATGTGTGTTTGCTGCGACTCGTGTGGCACGTGGCGAAATCGTGGCCCACGCGAACCAGACTGCACCGGCTCCGCGACGCCGGTGTTCCAATCGCCCAGCAAAACCTTGATACGACCCACAAAATCGTCCCAGTCGATCCGGCCGGCAATAGCGATGATCGTTGCTGCTGGCCGCACGTGGGCGGCGACGAAAGATCGCACCGCATCGATGCCGAGTTGCTCAACATCAGCCGAAATGCCCTCGGAGGGCATTCCCCACGGGGCCGGATAACGCAGCTGCCGCAGCGCCGACATCGCCCGATGGGCAGGATCATCCTCTGTGCCGGCAAGATTTTGCAGCACCATCTGCCTCGCGTTTTCCAACTCCTCTATTGTCAGGAGCGGCCGGCGGAGAATGTCGGCGTAAATCGGCAGAGCAACCGGAAGTTGGCGGGCGACCATGGCGCCTGAAAAGCTGGAGTGGCTCGTAGAAACCGATTGGGACCACTGCACGCCGGCCCCCTCTAGGTCTTCTACGATTTGGCGGCTCGTGCGTTTGCCTGCGCCCCGCAGCATCATCTCGCCGGAGAGCGTGGCTAATCCGCACCGACCGGCACCATCGTAAACAGCACCGGCAGGAGTGTGAAACGCGATCGCGACTGATTCAAGACCGGGCAGGTGCTCTCCCAAGAGCACGATGCCGTTGTCGAGTGTGGTGGAAAAGAGTGTCTGCGTCACAGTCGGGCTGAAAGCATGAAAGCGGGCTTGATTCGAAGGGTTTAATTTTGACGGGCCGTGTGGCCTGAGAAGCAACGAGGCTAGGAAATGGCAGCGAAGCTTGAGGAGGGCAGGCATGCCTCAGGCACGACCAACTCCTGAAGGGGCGCGTCAACCACTTTGTACACGGTTTTCGTCCGATGAAAACCGATCCGCTGATACAGCCGCACTGCCCGCCAATTGTCCGCCGTTACCTCCAGAGATGCACGTCGCAGACCGTGTCGCTGAAATCCAGCCAAGGCTTGATCGATCAGGCAGGTCCCAAGGCCCCGGCCTCTGTGTTCTGGCACAACGCCCACATTCTGGATGGATCCCCCGCACGACTTGTCCACGATACCTTGGATCGTGGCACACCATTGCAAATCCTCTGGAGCATGGCCCCAGGCCACCAGCCACGTGGCCTCGGGCAAAAAGCCAGGCTTGCCTTGGATCTCTCGCATGAGCCGTCGACAGCCCTCCAGATTACCCAAGCACGGAAACACACGTGCGTCGATTTCAGCTCGAAAAGACCTGTGTTTTGTGCGGGCATGCACATCCAGCAAGGAATCGTTCCAAGCCACAAACCGATATCCTGGGAGAAGGGGCCGCACGCAGCGGGCCGCAGATAGATCCGTATCCATTCGAAATCGCTTGAAGTAGGTCGATTCCATAGCATCTCTCCGGTGGCCGTCGTGCTCTCTGACAATAAGAATACGCTCTGTTTTGGTCAACGCGCCGGTATTGCCGGAGGGACATAAACTTGTGTATAATTTTTTGATGCCTCAAAAAATGTTTTTTTGTGATTCAAAATCTGTGGTTCTCCGGGTGGCTTTTTGGATCGTTTTTGCCTGTTTTTCATCGGCGGCCATGGCCACCGATGGGGCCGACTCCCTGCGGGTTGTGGTCACTACAACCGTTGTGGCCGACCTAGTGCGGCATGTAACCGGTGGTCGGGTGGTGGTGGATTGTCTGATGGGGCCTGGCATCGATCCGCACAGCTATAAGGCCACGCCTCGGGATGCCGATCGATTGGCCCGGGCAGATCTGGTGGTTGCCTCGGGCTTGCGATTGGAAGGCAAGCTGGCTGAACTGCTTGCGCGGTTGGGGGATCGCCTGCCCGTGGTGAGTGTGGCCGATGCGCTCCCGCGAGACAAGTTGCTGGAAGTTTCTCCGGGCCTCTTTGACCCGCACGTCTGGTTCGATGCTGCCCTCTGGAGCGGCTGCCCAAGTTCTGTGGCTGAGGCAATGGCGGCAATCGATGCCGACGGTGCAGATGGCTACCGCGCACGCGCCAAAGACTACGCGGCCGAGTTGCAATCGCTGGACCGCCAAATCCGCGAGAGGATTGCCACGATCCCCATTCAAAAGCGAGTGCTTGTCACGGCGCACGATGCCTTCCGCTATTTTGGCCGGGCCTATGGCATTGAAGTGATTGGCGTGCAGGGCACAAGCACCACCAGCGAGGCAGGGCTCAACGATATCAATCGTTTGGTCGACCGCGTCGTGACTCAAAAAATTCCCGTGGTTTTTGTCGAGACGAGTGTGTCGGACAGGAATGTCACGGCGCTGCGGGAAGGAGCCAGTGCACGCGGCCAAAATGTCGCACTTGGGGGTCGGCTCTATTCCGACTCGCTTGGCGGGCTTGGGAGCGGTGCAGAAACACTCGCAGAAGCGTTGCGAGCCAACGTCGATGCAATCGTGAAGGGACTCGCTGGAGAACATTAGGCATGAGTCATGATGTGAAATGTCACGATTTGGAATTTCACGATGTGACGGTGGCCTATGGACGACGGCCTGTGCTCTGGAATATCGATCTTTCTATTGATGGGCCCGGCTTGTTTGGAGTGATCGGACCCAATGGAGCAGGCAAGAGCACGTTGGTGAAGGCGGCGTTGGGGTTGGTGCCGTTGGTGGGCGGCCACATACGATTATTCGGACGCCCATTGGAGCAGGTGCGGCCTCGCATTGGCTATGTGCCGCAGCGAGAAACGGTGGACTGGGATTTTCCAGTGAGTGCGGTGGAAGTCGTGCTCATGGGCACGTACGCCCGACTGGGCTGGTTTCGGCGGCCTGGTGCGGCTCAGCGGACTCTGGCCCGCGAATGCTTGGATCGGGTGGGGTTGGGAGAGATTGCCGACCGCCAGATCGGCCGGCTCTCAGGCGGCCAGCAGCAGCGAGTGTTTCTGGCCAGAGCCCTTGCACAGCAGGCAGACCTCTACTTTCTGGACGAGCCCATGGCAGGCGTCGATGCCCGATCACAGGATCAAATCTTTCGCGTTCTTTCCGAATTGCGGGCCGATGGAAAGCTTGTGGTGGTTGTGCACCACGACCTCCGCACGGCAGGAGAGTGGTTTGATTCGGTGGCGCTGATCGACATGCGGTTGGTGGCGGCCGGGCCCACGGCCACGGTACTCACGCAGGTGAATCTGCGGCGTACCTACGCAGGCCATCTGGATGTGCTGGATGAGTTGGGCCGCGCGGTCGAGCAGCGAGGGCGCACGCCATGATTGCCCTGCCGACGATTCCTTACAACACGCTGGTGGTGGCCGCCGGCGTGGCCGCCGTTGGCTTTGCAGCCGGAGTGGTTGGCAGTCTCGGCGTGCTGCGGAAGCGGGCACTCGTTGGGGATGCAGCTGCGCACGCCACGCTCGTCGGCGTCGCTGTGGCTTTTCTGATGACGGGCCGTCGCGACCTGCCCGTGTTGTTGTTGGGGGCGTTCATTGCAGCGGTGACCAGCCTTGGGGTACTCGTGTTGCTGCGCCGCGTGACCCGCACTCGCGATGATGCCGCAACGGCAATCGTGCTCGGAGTTTCGTTTGGGCTTGGCATTACGCTCGTATCAGGCATTACCGCCCGGGGCATTCCAGGCGGCGCTGGCCTCGAACAATTTCTGCTGGGTCATACCGCCGCACTTACTGCTGCCGATGCGGTGCTGTTGGCTGGCGTATCGGCGGCGGCAGTGCTGCTGCTCGTGATTGGGTTCAAGGAAGCCACGCTCGTGGCATTCGATGCCGCATTTGCCGCAGCGTCGGGCTTGCCCGTGGCGATGATTGACTATGCCTTGGTGACGCTCGTGGCGGTGATGGTGGTTGTGGGTTTACCGGCGGCCGGTGCAGTGCTTGTGACGGCGCTCGTGGTGATTCCACCTGTGGCGGCGAGGCAATGGACCGACCGGGTTACGACCATGCTTGTGCTGGCTGGATGCTTTGGCCTGATCGCAGCACTCGTCGGAGTGGGGCTCAGTGCCGCTGTGCCGCGACTCTCCACCGGGCCGGTGGTTGTGCTGGTGGCTGCGTCAATTTTCGTTGTGTCGTTTGTTGGATCGCCTTCAAGGGGCTGGCTAGCCCGCTGGCGGCGGCAGCGGGCAGTCGCCCGAGGATGGGCTGAGGGTCGCATCATCGAAGCGGCCCTGCACGCGATGCAGGCATCGGCTTCCGGTAGTTTTAGCCGACACAGTATCGAGTCTTGTCTGGGTGCTACGGTTGCTACGAATCGGGCTTTAGGTCGGGCGTGGCGGGGGCTGTTGCTGCGACACGCCATCGAGCCAGTGCCCGCCAGCGAAGCCTCGGCGTTGGCCAACGATAGCTCGCACGGCATCTCGCTCTGGCGGCTCACGGACAAAGGCAAAGGGGAAGCGATCGAGCGAGCCCGTCGGCTGGCGGTCTGGGGGGATGTGCTGGCAGTTGCATCAGGGGATGCCCGCGCCTTTCTCACGATCGATCTACCGCCCCCCGAAGCGGTGTTCGATGCGGCGAGGCTTCATGCGATCCGTGCAACCGTTGCGGCCTCTAGGCCCTGATTGACAAGGAAATGGAATGGCGTCGCTCGTGTCTGAATTTGGCGCAATGCACGCGTGGGCGATTGCGACGGCGGCTGTGGTGTCGGCGGGCTGCGCCTTGGTTGGCACGCTCTTGGTTGTCCGCCGGATGAGCTTGGTGGGCGATGCAATCAGCCACGCTGTGCTGCCTGGAATCGTTGTGGCAGTGCTGGCTGGTGGTCGGCCGGGTGGTGTGCTTGTGCTGGTTGGTGCCGTTGCGGCCGGGTTGCTCACCGTCTGGCTCACGCAGTTGCTCTCCACACAGGGCGGGCTGGCAGAGGATGCTGGAACGGGTGTTGTGTTTACGACGCTCTTTGCCTTGGGCGTCGTAATCGTTACCGCTGCGGCATCTCGAATCGATCTGGATCCAACGTGCGTGCTCTATGGCGTCTTGGAACTTGTACCCTTTGATACGGTGGAGATCGTCAGTGTGAATGTGCCTCGGGCCATGCTGACAGCCACCGTTGTTTTCTTGCTTCTTGCGTCAGCGGCATGGCTGACGTGGAAGACCCAGGTGTTGACCGCATTTGACCCCGATGCCGCGCGCGCGGTGGGTGTGCCTGTCGGATTCGTTACGACGGGGTTGATGGCTGCAACGGCACTGGCCACAGTGGCGAGCTTTGAAGCCGTAGGGGCCATCCTCGTAGTGGCGATGCTCGTGGTGCCGGCTTCGGCAGCAGAGTTGCTCGTTCACCGGCTCCATCACATGGCTTTTGTGGCAATCGCTTTGGCCGTGGCTGGCGCCGTTATCGGCTACATGGCCGCATGGTATTTCAATACCAGTGCCGCCGGTATGATGGCCGTTGTGCTGGGGTTTGAGTATCTGGTGGCAGCAGTGCTTGCCCCCGATGACGGCATCCTCTCGCGGTTGGCCCGTCGGATGTGGCTGGCTTGGAGAGTTCTCTGTGAGGATCGATTGGCAGCGATTTGGCGAGCCGAAGAGGCCGCAGCCATTCAGCCAGCCCACGCCACGGCGTCGGTAGTTTCGGCTACGCCGAATATGACGCAGGTGCCACCCAGCAGATTTTCTCAGCGACTCGCACTGACATGGTTGGCTTTCAGTGGTCGCGTTGCTGCGGTGGATGGTGGCTGGAAACTCTCGGCACAGGGCCGCGAAGAGGCTGGTGTCATCGTGCGATCGCACAGGCTCTGGGAGGCGTGGCTGGGACGCCACGCCGACATCCCTCTGGATCACCTCCATCCACCGGCCGAATGGGTTGAACATCACTTGGGGGCCGCGGTGCGAAATCGCATTGAGGCAGAAGTGGGCCAGCAGGGCAGCGACCCCCACGGCCGCACGATTCCACCTGAAAGCGAAAGTAAAGGCGAAGGTGAAGAATAGAATGCCGGTTCAGTGCCTCATCGACGCGGTTCTGCGATGCGGCACACCGTGCCGCGACTGGCCAGAGACCGTGACACCATGCGGCGGAGTGTGGCGAGGTTAGCCCGATCTTTTGCTGGCGAGATCTTGCCATCGACGCCTTCTTTTGGCGTTTCCAGAATCAGAGGAATGCCAGCCAGCATCGGGTGATTCATGATCAACCGAAAAGCTTCGCGTCCGATGGCGCCCTTGCCAATGGCCTCGTGGCGGTCGACTCGGGAGCCTCGCTCCTTCTTGGAATCGTTGGCGTGAATCACCACGAGCCGCTTGATCCCGATGAGCGTGTCGAAGAGATGAAGCGTTGCGTCGAGATCTTCTCGTGGAGCGAGCGCATAGCCGGCGGCAAATATGTGGCACGTGTCGAGGCATACGCCCACGCGTTTGCGGAGCCCAGGGATCGAATCAATGTGCGCAAGCAATGCTGCGATTTCTTCAAACGTAGCACCAAGGCACGTGCCTTGGCCGGCGGTCGTCTCGATTAAGATACCGGCCTTGAGTTTGCGGGTGCGGTCGAGGGCCTCAGCAATGCCAGCACCGGCGCGGGTTACAGCCGTTGCGGGTAACTGCTCGCCAGCGGCCCCCGGGTGGGCCACCACCCACGGAATACCAAGTTGCTCAGCGCGATTTAACTCTGTGATGAGTCCGTCAATCGATTTGGTGCGGAGGGATGGATCGACGCTGGCCGGGTTGATGAGATAGGAGTCGTGCGCGACAACCATCGAGAGGCCGGCTGCTTTCACGGCATCCCGAAAGGCAGTGGCATGGTCGGGATCGATGGGCGAGACATCCCAGCGGTTGATATTGCGAGTAAAAATTTGCAGGCACTGGCAGCCGGTTTCCACGGCGCGTTCAACCGCACGCGAGAGCCCACCGGCAATGGACTGGTGGGCTCCTAGCGTTGGCGGGCAGTGTCTGGTGGGACGTTTCAGCGTTTGAGCAGACTTTTTCATGCAAAAATATTTCCATTCGGATCGAGTGCATCCACGAGCATGGATGAGGGTTTTGAGATCATTCCAACTGCCAGCCAGTCAGGAGGCCGCCAGTGTACGGCGTTCTAGCGGTCTGGAAATCGACTCGGAGCAGCAAAATCTATCCCGAGCTTTTGACTGCTCGTCTGGGAGTCGTACACTAAAGAGTAAGCCACCTGCACGAAATTCATGCCTGGAGATGTCAAGCGTGGAGAATGCGTTGTACATGACCGCCACGCTGATTGTTGCGGTAGTTGCTGGCGTGGCTACGGCGCTGGCACTCAGACCGATTCGTGCTGCGAGGCAGGCAGATCGGCTGGCTAGGGAACAGCGGGATTTCCACCGTCAGCGAGAGCAACTCGAGGCAAAGTTCATCGAGAAGGCCAGTGCTACCGGCAAGCCCCGCGGTTTACGCTGGACGGACGTTGAGTTTGACGATGATGTCGTTTACGCACGCGACCGTCACACAGGCAGTTTGAAGGCGCTGGTGGCCATTGAGGTGAGCTTCGAAGCCATTGAAGGAGGCGGTATGGAAGAGGTCGAAGCAGTTTCCAACATTCGGGCTGCAACTGCGGAATTTCTCTACGAGGCAGGCCGCTGGAAAACCGAAGGACGCGTCTATTTTAATCTGGCCCCTTCGGCCACTGTGAAGTATCTCAGTTCGGATCTTGAGCTTGTGGCTGAGGAACACGCTGTCACGCGGCTCTGAGCAACTGTTCAAGGGCCTTCTGGTTCGTTGCCGATTCCTCCCGATGCAACTTCGCACGCTGTGGCCCGGCCTCCGGTTCGTGAGCCCCCGCTCTCTAGTTGTTCATTCTGTGAAGCGTTTCAAGGCATCACAATATGCCGAGGCGGCACAGGTTGCCCACAATCTCGTTCGTCCGTTGGGGCTCTCGTGAAGTCCGGGATGGAATGCCGTGCCATGCATGGATGCCTGCGGCCTGCGTGCGGAGAGCACCGATAAAGACAGTGATCGATCCCCGAGTCGATGGACTTGAGAGCAGATTTGCTAGCCGAGTTGGTTGGAAAAAGGCTTGTGATGACATTCGGTTTTTTATCGCGCGGTTTTGTAGGGCGGATGCTTCTGGCGTGTGGACTTATGGGGTTGGCGTTGGCTTCTCCGCATACGTCCCAAGCAGTCGGGGTCGGAAGCGGCCAAAGTCCAGCTCCGCAACCCACGCCGGAGCAATTGGCCAAAGGCTATTTATCGACGTCCCGGGCGTATGCCAAAGGGTCTGCCGAAATGGCCAAGGACCGCAACCCGCACGCCATCGATGGCTTCTACGCGGCCTGCGAGGCCGCTTGGAATGCCGTGTGGACGTGCCCGAGTTCGCATGAAATCCTGTGCGAGGCTGCGGGGCTCTACGCGGATGCCCTCGAGGGTCTGCTTGATAATGCGACCCTTCACGGGCGGCTCAGCGGCCAAGGGCTTTGGATTGGATCGCGTTGGAAGCGAATCTGTGTGCCGGTGGAGGTGCGGGCCATGCCGATCGACGCCGCATTGATCCAGTGTATCGTGGCTGTGCCTCCACCGTGTGACAAGCGGATCTCGCGGCAGCATACGCGAGGCGGATTTGGCCTGCCAGTGTCTGTGCGGGTGGCCGCTGGGCCAAAGGGGAGCGTCAGAGAGGAATTCGCGCCACCTCGGCAGTCGATCGCCGCCACGGCTGTGCTGCGATTCAAGATGCCCGGTGATGAAAATGCACTGCAAAAGTTTTCCGGCCCACTCTCGCGAGATCCTGCAGCAGCGGTGCTCGACTTGGCCAATCCAGTCGAGATTGCTGCGGTGCATATTGGTCCGGCAAGGCCCCTGTTGGCAGCCGATCTCACCGCGCCGCTGCTGGACATGCTGGAGGGCATGCCGCAGGCGGGCATTACCGGATTTTTACAGCCGTACGGGGCAGGTGACACGCAGCCCAGGCTAGAATTTCTTGAGCCCCACGTGCAAGCCAGAATTCCGGTTGTTTTCATTCACGGTCTGGCCAGCGACGAGGGCACATGGTTCGACATGCTCAACGAGTTGCGTGCCTGGCCCACGTTTCACCGCCGATACGAGCCGTGGGTCTACCACTATCCGACAGGGGCATCGTTCCTGCAGTCGTCGGCTGTGCTGCGAAAAGAATTGCAGACAGCCGTGCGACGGCTGGATCCAGAGGGAATCGATATGGCACTCAAAAACATGGTGCTCATCGGCCACAGCATGGGCGGGCTGCACGCCAAACTGCAAGTCGTCGAGCCGGGCAATACGCTTTGGGATTCCATTGCTTGTATACCATTCGACCAGATCGTGATGCGTCCCGAGATGCGAGCAGAAGTGGGTCCCAGCTATTTCTTTAGGCCGCTGCCATTTGTCAAACGTGTGGTTTACATTGCCACGCCTCACGGCGGCTCGACATTGGCTTCGTTGGGCATTGGCCGTGTGGCCTCGCTTACGGTTCGGCAGCCCCCAGAACTCGAAGCGATCCACACTGAAGTGGTGCAGTCAAATCCAGGTGCCTTCCATGCCGACTACACCAACCGGTTGCCCACAACGGTCGATATCCTCGAGCCAAAGTCGATGATTCTGCGCGCAATAAAAGACCTGCACACGCCCTGTTGGGTGACGACCCATAGCATCATCGGCACGGCCCACCAATCGCCTGTGAGCGGGCCGGGCGACTGCATTGTGTCGGCGTCAAGCGCCCAAGTTCCGGGGGTTGTGAGCCAGATCACGGTGCCAGCCACGCACACACGCGTGCACCATCAGCCCGCGACGATTTTGGAGGTGCAGCGGATTCTGGCTGAACATCTTCGGGAAACTGGACTGGAATGACGCAGCCGTTTGCTTGCAGTGTGGTTAGCTCGCGTCGGACCTAAGATCGAAGTTGATAAGCGTTGTGCCTCGGGGCACGGTGGCCTCGAGCACACTCTTTGCGTGGTAGCAGGCCGGCAGCAATTCTCGGCCATTGTTGTCCTCCGTGGCCGTCGTAATGCGAACCGCGTGCTTCCCCGGATTGGCCCCAATGATATTTCTGAGATAAAAAAGCTGATAGCAGCCATCGCTGCCTGTGGAGCCTTGCGATGTGCGGCCTGGGCCAGCGGGCGTAAATCGTACGGTGGCATTGGCGAGGGGGTGTCCGTCGAGCGTGACAGTGCCACGCACGGTGGCCAGCGTCGGGCGGTTGTCGGGGGCACAACCGACGGTCATCAAACATGTGGCCAGCGTGAGGCAAAGCACTGCAGCGGCACGCTTTGCGAAGAACTGGGCGTGGAATTGCATGCGTTAGTTCCCCACGCTTGAAAGGCCAACAGGCTGCCCATCGCGCATCGATCCCAGCAGCGGAAAAATCGCGTTGTTATCTCTGGCGTCAATCCATTCGCTGAGCCACACAACAGAACCGTCAGCCATGGCAAAAGAAGCGCCTCCCGAATGGTCGCTGCCTGGAGACTCAAAGAAGAGATTATTCATCCCGCCAGGATTGGTGTGGCCGGGGTCCGTTGACGTGGTGAAGAGGGTGGCCACGCCGCCAACGGCCCACCCATCGTAACTTGTGCGGTTGTACGTGTCGGCAGCACTCGTGGCCGCTGGAATCGGGCGCAGGCGTTGGAGTTCGCCGACTAGGATCGTATTAGAAAGCCCATCTCTTGCCGTCGCTATCGGAACGCCTGTGTTGGGAAGCAGCAGGCCTTCTGCTTTCCCAGTCGATCCTGTGATGGGCGTGCCACGGTCAGCAAAGCGATGATCGGCGCTTGTGTCATTCTTGAAGCCATCTAGGCGACCGTAGCAGCCGCCGTAGTCAGTGCCGCCCCCTCGCCAGGCTGCGACGACCAGCATTTTATGATCATCTTTTGACGTGCGAATGCTGCTGCGACGGCTGGGGCAATAGAGCATCGGGATGTCGGTCTGGGCGAGGGTTGCATTCCCCTGCACGTTGGTTTGCCGGTTCCACGCATTGAAGACTGTTGCCTGATCGATATGGGGGAGTATTTCGAGCAGCCAGCTCGTGCCATGCTTGGTGCCAGCGATCATCATGGATGTCAACTGCGCTTCGGCCCACGGATTCCAGCACCCGGTGCAGGCGGCTGTGTTGTCACCCTCGCTCACGATTGCCGCTGGAGGAAATCGGCCGTTGAAGGTTTCGTAGCCCAAGAGCCCAAGAGCGATCTGTTTAAGGTTGTTTTTGCAGTGCGACCGTCTCGCCGTCTCTCGCACTACCTGCACGGCCGGGAGCAGCAGCCCGACGAGCGTGCCAATGATGGCGATGACAACCAGCAACTCAACGAGCGTGAAACCATGTAGGAGTCGGAGGCTGGTGTTACAGCGACCTTGTCTCTGAAAGAGTATGCGTCGACCCACTCTACGGAGTTCACAATGATTGCTCGAAGTGACGTGGTCTGTTTCGTTGGCATCAAGATTCGCAAGGACACGCTGACCGCGTGTGTCGGGGCCGCGAAGGATCGGGAGCCTTCTTTTGAAAGAAGAGCCCGCAAGTCCAAGGAGCGGACCTGCGAGTTCTTGGCGTCGGAGATCGAGCAGGACCAGGCTCAGAGCGAACGTCGCATCAGCGAGTTGAGGCGTGCTCCCGAGTTCGATGGTCTCCGCACGATCCTCGAATCGCTTCCGGGCGTGGGGCTCATGACGGCGACAACGGCCATCGCAGAAATCGGCGCCTTCTGCCGCTGTTTGAGACTCGTTTCGATTGTGTATGCCTCGGCCAAATCCGGCTGGCTCGGTCACATCTCGAAGACCGGTGCACCCGATCTCCGCAGGGGATTGCAGCAAGCCATCTGGACGGCGATCCGTTGCGATGGCGGGTTCAAGAAGACCTAGCTGAGGATCGTCAAGACCGACGCAGCCGTGGCCGTCACGAGTAAACTCTTGGTCCTGATGTGGACCCTCATATGAAAGGGCGCACGGTACAAGAGCCGCGAACCAGTCGCGGCCTGACGAGTGAGCGACGACTGGCCCTCGGGGATAGGCACGAGGCTCGGCAGCTCGACAGGATTTATGGGACATGGGCTCAACGGTCAGACTCCGTGAGTGTGAATGGGTGCCGATCCTCCCATACGCGATCTCATGGGGCCGGAGCACGTCTTCGTGGTCTCGAATAGCTGCATGGCCCCCATGAGGGTGCCTCGATGTCAAAGTCCAACCAACAATCCCGAGCAGTGGCCCGCCGGTGGACTCGTTCCGCTCTGGCTGTGGAAGGGCCTGCGATTCACGAGCCCACCAGTTCCCGAGGAGGTGCGATAGGATCGAGCGAAGCAGCACCGGTTGACAAACCCCTCCATAGCTGAATCCGGCAGCACGGACCTGCGTGCGTTGCAGTACAAACAATCCTACCCACAACGATTGCCGCCATCGGCGGCCGAAGGAACAGATCGCACCGGAAATAGCCAAGGCTATGCCAGCAGGCTCGGGCACGAACGCAAGCTGAAAAGTATCGATTCCAACTGTGTCGCGACTGCCAGTGCCCGTGGAAGCTGAAGACGCCGTCAACCTGAGCCAGACGCTCGGTTGCGAGGACATAGCCGACAGCTCTGCAGAGCCAAGCACGATGGGCGTCGCCCCCCATGTGCCAGGGTCGTTCCAGGTGGCAATGGTCGTGAACGATGTGGGGGCTACGCCGATTCCATATTGCAGAGCCCACGCCGTGGATCGGCCTTGGACGGAGAGCATCAGGAGGTCGATCGAACAATATCGCAGCAGTGTGTCGGTGGAATCAAAGTTGAGGTAGAAGGCGGCACCGGGGTCGCCAAAGTCGCTGGCCAATCGCACGCCCAACGCACGATGAACGGAAGTGCCCTGTGCTTCTGTGGAGGCACTGCTGGTGAGGTCGGTCGTGGAGGCCGTGTTGATAAACCCCTTGGCATTGTCACCCCACGTTTGTTTCACGATAGAAGGCACACCGACGCCCAGCGATGTGGGGGTGGCCCCCGTTCGCACATCCCAACCGGTGGGGAGCATGACGGTGGCTGTGCCAGTGCCAAGTGCATCGAATGTCTGCGTGAACCCTGTGCCACTCCGGCTCAGAATGAGAATCTCTGTGGCGCACGCAAGTGGGATGGGTCGAAAGTGGAAAACGGTTAGGCACTCAACGAGCAAAAGGCTCCACGGCGAATGCCAAACGCGTCGATGCCATCCCTGACGCTCGCTCGCCGATCCATCCGTTGATCGACTCACCGAGTGCGAACCCACAGCGTCGATTTCCTCCCAAAGAATTCGGGAACGAAAAGTCTTCCGAAAACTCACATCTGGCTTACGCGATCACAATCGCAAGGAAGAGCCATGCTCTCATGCTCTGTTGAGAGATTGTTTTTATCAGAGGGGGACACCCTGTCAATAGGTGGGTGCCGTGCAGTCGCCGCGAGGCTGCATTATCGCCATACGACGAGTACGGCGTTGACAAGGTCATGAATGGCCCGAGCGATCTGGGACTCGGTTCCCAGTTCTTGGCCGAGCCGAACCAGCATCAACGCCCCAATGACCGTGTTCCAGTTGAAGTTTCTCATATCGCCCTCCTTAGCGATGCGTATTCCCTGCGTGCTGCCTGCACGGAGTCGTCTGGTCTGAATCCTTGGACGGGGAACGACTGCATTCAAGGAAAACGCAAGATCGTGGGGATTGAGCCGCTGATTCTTGAGAGACACGTCTGCCTGGTGTTTCCCAAGAATCAGCGATGCGAAAAAAATGCCCTTATAAAAAAGAAAAGGGCCCGCGGTTTGGGGAAACCACGGGCCCGAGTAGCGGCTATAGAAGTGTGGGTCTTTGGGGGGGGGGAACAGCCGCTGAAGAGAATCGTTGTTAAATTGTTTTTTGTTGCGAGTGTTTGGGGCAACGCCCACTTCCTTCTGACACCCCAAAGATACCCTTGAAACCCCTCCGTGTCGAATCCCCTGCAAAAAATATTTGTGTCTTCGCAAAAAACGCGTATTTAACGTGTGTTCCTCTGGTTCTTTGGGATATCTGGGGGCAGGTATTTTGAACCGGACACGTGGCTGCTTGGGGTTCATTGTGGTCTCCGGTTTTGACAGCAGGCTTCGAGAACGGTTTCGACATTCCGTGATTTGGGTACGCTACCCGCTGAGCGTCCGCATTCTGAGATCCCATGAAACCACACCAGTGAGAGTTTTGCCCAATGTCCATTCAGCGTATTGACCCATTTTCCGCTCGGGCCACGTTCCAGACCGGTTCCGGCCCCGCGACGCTCTACCGATTGCGGGCCTTGGACGACGCTGGGATCACCAACACATCCCGACTGCCCTACTCCATCCGCACTGTGCTGGAGGCGTTGTTGCGCACCTGCGACGGCTATGAGGTGACCGAAGCAGACGTGCGCAGTCTGGCCACGTGGAATGCCGCCCGTCCAGCCGAGACGGAAATTCCGTTCAAGCCTGCCCGCGTAGTGCTGCAGGATTTTACTGGTGTGCCGTGCGTAGTCGACTTGGCTGCCATGCGCACGGCCATGCGGCGATTGGGCGGAGATCCTAAAAAGATTAATCCGCTCGTGCCGGTCGACCTAGTCATCGACCACTCCGTGCAGGTCGATTTTTTTGGGGCGGCGGACTCGCTCAACAAAAATGTCGAGATAGAGTTTCTGCGCAATGCCGAACGCTATGCGTTTTTGCGATGGGGTCAGCAGGCGTTTGAAAACTTCCGCGTCGTGCCGCCAGCCATCGGCATCGTGCATCAGGTGAACCTCGAGTTTTTGGCCGGCTGTGTCTTTCTTCGAGACGATCCTGCGGCAGGCAAGAGCGGGCTGAAGGTGGCTGTGCCCGATACGCTGGTTGGCACAGACAGCCACACGACGATGGTCAATGGCTTGGGTGTCGTCGGCTGGGGCGTGGGAGGGATTGAGGCCGAGGCCGTGATGCTCGGGCAGGCGCTCTCATTGTTGCTTCCAGAAGTGGTCGGCTTCGAACTGACTGGCCGGTTAGCGGCTGGCGCAACAGCCACCGATCTGGTCCTGACAGTCACAGAGATTTTGCGAAGCGAAGGAGTGGTTGGGAAGTTCGTTGAGTTCTTCGGAGCAGGGCTCTCTGGAATGACGTTGGCTGACCGGGCCACGATCGCCAATATGGCGCCCGAGTATGGCGCTACGATGGGGTTCTTTCCGATCGATGATGAAACCTTGGCCTATCTGCGGCTCACGGGGCGGCCCCATCAACAGGTGGAACTCGTGGAACGCTACATGAAGGAACAGGGCCTTTTTCGCACGCAAGCGTCGCCAATTCCGGAGTTCACCAAACGTTTGTCGCTCGATATCGGGAGCGTGGGACCCTGCCTCGCTGGGCCAAAGCGGCCGCAGGATCGCGTGGCCCTGTCAGACGTCAAAAAAATATTTGCCGAATCGCTTACAGCTCCGACGGCGAAGCGAGGCTTCGCCCTGGATGCTGCGGCACTTGCGCGTAGTGGAACCATTCATCAGAACGGTCGCTCCTCGACGATTCACCACGGCTCTGTTGTGATCGCGGCCATTACGAGTTGCACGAACACAAGTAATCCGAGCGTGATGGTGGCCGCAGGCCTTCTGGCTCGAAAGGCGGTGGCAAAGGGGCTTGCAACAAAGCCATGGGTAAAGACGAGCCTTGCCCCAGGCTCTCGCGTGGTCACGGATTACCTCGAGCGATCGGGTCTGAATAAGGATCTGGACGCGTTGGGGTTTGAGACAGTTGGATACGGATGTACGACATGCATTGGTAACTCCGGGCCGCTGCCGGAGGAGGTTGCAAAGGCCGTCCACGAGGGGGATTTGGTTGCTGCGGCCGTTCTCTCGGGCAACCGCAACTTTGAAGGACGAGTGAACCCATTGGTGAAGGCCAATTGGCTGGCTAGCCCTCCGCTTGTGGTGGCGTACGCATTGGCTGGCACGACAGATATCGATTTGGTGCATGAACCAATCGGCAACGGCAAGGACGGCATGCCCGTTTTCCTCCGCGACATCTGGCCCACGGCTGAGGAGGTGCGACGTACGGTGGAGGAGAGCGTCAACCCCGAACAGTTTCACATGCGGTACGGCAACGTCTGGCAATCGAATCCGCAGTGGAACGCCGTGCCAGCAGGCTCCGGAGAACTTTACGACTGGGCGCCCACGAGTACCTACATTCAGGAACCGCCGTTTCTCGCAGAGTTGTCCCGATCGCCTCGGGCACCCGAGAGCGTGCACAACGCGAGGGTGCTGTTGGCTCTGGGTGATAGCGTGACGACCGATCACATCTCTCCGGCAGGCAGCATTGCCAAGTCGAGTCCTGCGGGAACGTATCTGATCGAGCACGGCGTGGCGCTAGAGGACTTCAACAGCTACGGCGCACGACGCGGCAACGACCAAGTGATGACTCGCGGTACATTTGCAAATATCCGCATCCGCAATCTGCTCGTGCCTGGCACGGAGGGTGGAGTGACGCGTCTGCTCCCTGGCATGGAAGTGATGCCCGTCTATAACGCGGCGATGCAATACAAGGCCCTTCGCACACCGTTGGTGGTGCTAGCTGGAACCGAATACGGCACGGGGAGTTCGCGTGACTGGGCGGCCAAGGGCACCATGCTCCTTGGAGTGCGTGCCGTACTGGCCGCAAGCTTTGAGCGGATCCACCGATCGAACCTAGTGGGCATGGGCGTGTTGCCGCTGGTACTGCCTGAGCCATGGCAGCAGTTGGGCCTCACTGGCGAGGAGACGTTCGACATCCCGTTTGAATCTTTGAGCCCCCGCTCGACCGTGGTCGTGAAGGCAACACGGCCTGACAGCAACGGTTCGATGATCGTGCGGGAGATCCCCTGTTTGGTGCGTATCGACACACCCGTTGAGTTGGATCAATTTCGTGCTGGCGGCATCTTGCCATTCGTGCTGCGAAAACTGCTGCCCGGGTGACGGGACTTCGTCTATCCCATCGACTTGCTGATCGCCACAACCTCGGCAAGGGCCTCCACCGCGTGCACGATCTGATCTTCAGTGTGTTCAGCAGTCAGAAAAAACCGCACCCGTGCGGCACTTTCCCGCACGGCCGGATAGAGGATCGGCTGAGCGTTGATGCCTCGCTCCAAGAGTAACTGCGAGACCAGAATAGCCCGCGACGAACTGCCCAGAATAATTGGAATCACAGGCGTGTCGCGACTGGGACCCGTGTCGAGATTGCAGTCAGCCGCCAGTTTAAGGAAGAGTTCCGACCGCTCTCGCAACCGCGTCACTCGCCACGGCTCCCGCTGAATTACCCTCAGTCCCTCTAACGCAGCAGCGGCGTTGGGGGGTGAGCAGGCGGTTGAAAATACAAATGCGGGCGTTGTAAAGCCCAGGTAACGCACGAGTCTTTCGCGGCCGGCAAGATAGCCACCACCCGCGCCTAACGCCTTGCTAATCGTACCCATCCAGAGATCACCGTCGGCCGGATCAACGTCAAAGAAATCACAAATACCGCGGCCACCCGGGCCCATTGTGCCGAGCGAATGTGCCTCATCGACGTAGAGAAACGCCTTGTGTTTTTTCTTGACATCAATAAAGCGAGGCAGGTCAGGATAGTCGCCATCCATGCTGTACACGCCCTCGATAGCGATGGCTACGCGACGGTAGTTTGGGCGGAGATCTCGCAGTAAGCTGTCAAGTTGCTCATAGTCGTTGTGACGGAATGATCGCATTCCAGCTTTGGAGGCGCTAGCCCCCTGAACCATGCTGTTGTGAGCCAGTTCATCGTAGAGAATGAGATCTTCGGCGTTGAAGAGGTGGTTGAACACTGAGGCATTGGTGCCGTAGCCGCAGGGAAACACAACCGCCCGCTCGGTGCCCAGAAACCGTGCCAGTTCAAGATCGAGTTCATCGAGGATCGTGTTGTTGCCGCCCACCATTCGGCTGGCGGAGGCACTGCAACCAAACTGATCGATCGCGGCCTTCGCGGCCCGCGTGACATCGGGATGCCCTGTCAGGCCGAGGTAGTCAAAGCTCGTGAAGCTTACGACATCGCGGCCATCAATTCGGGCCATACGGTTGTGGACTCGCTCGTTGGCTCGCAAAAATGGGTTGATGAGTCCCGCATCCTTCAGGTCATGCAAACGCTTTTCCAGCGCGATGCATTCTGGAAAAAGATCGTCATCAGTCTGGATTACAGTCGGGCGGATGTGCGCCGTGTGGGCCTGAGAAGCGGAACTCGGCACAGACGCCTCGGGTTCACTATCCACAGTGTCAAACATGTGAACGGCCACGCATTCGATCAGATCGCCGCACGTCCGCACGTCCTGCAGCCACTCCTCCCGAAATCGCATCTGGTAGCGGCCCTCAATTCGGTTGACGGCATCCATCAAGGCGGTCGCGCCTACGCCAGCATCGTTCAGCGATGTTCTCGGCGTGATGGCTCCAGTAGACCCGTCTCCCCGAACCCGGGCCAGTTCTTCCAGCACCAGTCGGGTGATAGTAGATCGCAAATGGGCCTTCGGTGCAGAACGATCTACGCTAGAATTCTGGAATGAACCAATGTCTGCAAGTGCGATTCCCAAGAAGTACTCCCTGCAATGCGTCAGCAGGCTCGTGCAAGCCAACGCACCTCTGAAAAGAATGAGATTGTTACAAAAACGAAGGCAATTCGATGGAATTGGAGTGCCTGTGGGTTGCGATCTTACCATCGGGGTCACCCGATGCGAAGGATTGCTGCAAGAAAGTTTTCCAAAAGAGATAGTCGCTCATGAAATCCGGCGGTTGGAGATTGGCCAGAGTATGCAGGGAATATGCATTATTTCTGGATCCAGACAGTTGATTGCGAAAGTGTATGGGTTTTGGGGAGCCTGCTGGTGGAATCGGTCGCAGTACTCAGGCTGTCGCTGACAACCAGCAGTGCTGGCAGCAGCATCAGTTCCGCCACTGACGCGGCCGCAATCGCAGCGCAGGCAAGCGTTCCAAAGCCTGCCAAAGACGGCACGCTGCTGATCGTGACGGCTGCAAAGCCGACTGCCAAAACAATACTTCCGATCACAATGGCGTTGCCCGTTTCGGCAACTGCCCGCCGCACGGCGCTGGCGATCGATATGCTCTCGTGCCGGTGGCGAGCGATCGCTGACAACACATGAACCGTATCGTCCACGGCGAGCCCAAGGCAGATGTTAAAGACGATCACCGTGGCAGGGTCAAGTGAGCGACCGCTGACGACAACCCACGCCCCAATCACTGCCAGTGGAAACACATTCGGAATGAGGCTGATAGCACCGATCAAAGCAGAACGAAAAACTAGCGAGAGTATCCCGCCAATCACAACAACTTCGAGGAGCAGGCTGGAACCGAGATCCCGAACGAGTTGGCGTATGTTGCGTGTGGATACGACCGACATGCCTGTGAGTTTGAACTGCCAGTCCGGCTGGGCTGTCTGCAGGGAAGCTAGCCCAGCATCGATGTTGTCATACACTTTTTCAAGCGCCCGCGATCCCATGTCGCTGACCCGTGCTCGCACAATCGCCGTGTGGGACTCGGGATCGACCATGTCGCGAAAAGCATCGGGGGTGAGGTCTCGTATCGCCCGGTCTGAAAGCGTGCCGGCCACTGTGGCAAACGAAAGCGATGACCGTAGGCCGCAGTGATCCAAAACAGCATGCACTTTGGCCAGCGCATTGAGTACGGATGGATCCAGCCAGCCGAGGTCGCTAGGCCACTGCACCACAACATTCATTCCCATTGCGCCGCCGAATTCGCGGTCAACGTGGGCAAGAGCCTGTGATGCCGGTGCTTCTCGTGGCAACGCGTCAGCGATGCGATTGTCGGCATCGATACCCAAGCACGTGATCGCCAGCAGAAGCAAGGAGAGGCAGCCAGAGGCAACGATCGGGCGGGCGTGGCGTATCGAAAAGGCGGTCATGAGATTTGCCGCCCGTCCGGCCAATCGCGACGATCTCCCCAGCCGCATGCCTCGACAAAATGGAGTGGAGGCCAAGAGCGGCGTGAGGAGCGTGACGGCTGCAAAGCTGGCGATGGCCCCGGCGGCCGCAGCCATCCCGAACGTCCGCACCGCCTGAATCCGCGCCGCTGCAAGCGACGCAAAGCCGATCGCCGTCACAAGGCTCGTGAGGCCGCAGGCCGCACCGACGCGTTGCATCGCCCCGGAGGATGCGGCCAGAGGGTTCATGCCACGCCGAACACTGCGACGCATGTCTTCAATGAAGTGAATGGAATCGCACGTGCCAACCACCAAGGCCAGCGACGGCACCACGCTGGTGAGGATGTTTACAGGAACTCCCAAGAGCCCGAGAATTCCCATCGCCCAGACAGCACCAACAAATGGCGGCACACAGGCAACCACAGTCGACCGTAGGCTTCGAGCTACAGTCGCTGAGAGCAGGACGGCCATTGCGAGGCCCAGCGAGTTGAAGATGAGCATGTCGCGACGCAGAGCCTGCGATGCCTGATTCCGCAAGGCCGGCAGCCCGGTGAGTTTGAGGTCCAGAG
>Ga0114978_10000126_pt1 | contig 61920 bp, 53 predicted proteins | sample S_140212_EF_Meta_FD_87027 | JGI IMG/M metagenome (GOLD analysis project Ga0114978, IMG submission 87027) | Freshwater microbial communities from Lake Simoncouche, Canada to study carbon cycling - S_140212_EF_MetaG | ecosystem: Environmental > Aquatic > Freshwater > Lake | place: Lake...
GCACAACCGCTTGAGCCGGACCGGCGGTCTCTTGGGGGTCGCCTAAAAGATTCCCAAACCCGAACCGCGGCTGTTGCTGCTGACCGGGGTTTGGTTGCCCATGCGAGTGATCGCTTACAAAAGCCAGTAAGGCGCCCAGCATCATCCCTGCAACAGCAGCACGCATGGCATTCCTCTCGGTAGACGTTGGTCAAACTGGATGCAAGCGTACCCCAGCAGCGTGGCCACCCGCAAACGTCCTAGCGAATGGCTCGCAGCCGGCACCACAACCTCACCGATCCCGTGAAATTCGAGGTTATGGTTCCGGTGCCACCCTTGGAGGGTTTGAAAACGTGAATCGGCACCCTATGCCAGCCGGCCGTTGAGGATGGCAATGATTCGCCTACGATCGTCAGCAGTGAGTAGGCCCCAATTCTCGACCAGCGCATTGAGGCCGGTAGAATCTGCGTCGGATTCTGCGTCGTCTTGTGTGCGGAGTGTCGTTTTTCCCGAGTGATACCGTGGAGGTTCGAATCCTGTGCCGCCCACTGAAAGTTTGTACGTTGCTTCGCGACGGTCAAGAACCAGTGGCTGACATGCGAACAAGGCAGCGTAACTCGTACAATGCCATCCGGATTGCAACAGGTGGAGCGATTTACCCCACCTGCTGCACCAGAGAGAGATGTGTTCAGGACTCAAATCGCTTGAGCGCTGCAATGGCAGCCAAGGCTCTGTCGGTACCACCAAACTGGCTGACCAGTTTCTTGGCGGCCAACAGGTCATCCACGGAAATCGCTTCCCGGCGACCTGGCACGGCCTTGCGAGCCACGTTCGTGCGAGTTGCAACACCCCCAACGGCAGGCTTGCTGCTCCTGCGACGACGAGGACGAAAGCCCATTCTTTTGAGAACCATGCTGATCTGCGGTGAGGAGACGACAATGTCCTGCTTCTTGAGCATCGCCATGATGACTACGGGCCGTGGCTTCACGCCCTTCTCCTTCATTCCTCGGGCAATCTTGCGGATTTCTTCGGACTTATTCGTGCCCGAGTCTTCCTTCTTTTCGACTATCTTCTTCTCAGTCATCGGCTTGGATTCCTTCGTAAAAAATATAGCGCAAAAAATACTGTGACAAAGTCTTGCAAAAGCGTGTGACAATCGCATGACAAAAACGAACAGTAGTGTATGGGCAGAGAAATGCAAGTGGCAGGCCCTCGTCCCCAAGCTCAAGGCGTCATCTGGCGTGGAATTCGTGCTGCTACGGGCCCCGCCCACGGAAACCGCGTCGCAGTTGTCTCGGCAGCAGGAGAATGCTAGAACTTTCGCAGTTCGACAGACTTTCGCTCGGCACTCCGGTCGGTTCGGGAGCTGCGGTGTGTGCGTTTGGCGAGGGTCGAATAGTCGAGGATTTTTTGATCCAGCTCCCGAGCTCTACTCTAGAGGTTGTTTTTATGTCCCGGAAGATTTACGTGGGAAACCTTCCATGGTCCACCACGTCCTCCGATTTGGAGGCGATGTTTTCTCCGCATGGTGCTGTGCGTGCGGCCGAGGTGATTTCGGATCGTGAGACCGGACGCTCGCGCGGTTTTGGTTTTATCGAAATGGAAACCGACGAAGGCCTGCAGGCATCGATCGCGGCCCTCAACGGCCACGAGATCAACGGTCGCCCGCTGACTGTCAACGAAGCCCGTGAACGTACTCCCCGTCCAGCTGGCGGCGGCGGCGGCGGCGGTTACCGCGGCGGTGATCGCTACTAGTTGTATCGTTCCCCCCAAATCGTTCATGATGTCAAGTATTGTATGATGTCGCAGGGGCCGTGTGCCAAACGTGCCGGCCCCTGTGATTCTTTCTTCTTCCGATTCGTTTTGAAGCCCCAACCACCCCGAGACAGTAGAAAAGATTCCCGATGCCCCCTCCCAATGCAAAGTTTGGAAAGTTTGGAAAGTTCGCCAAGAAAAAGGCCAAGCCGCGTCTCAAAGTCAAGCGGCTTGACCCGATCTTTATCGATGGCGAAAGACCGCGGCCAATGTTTGTCGACTACAAGGACCTAGATTTGCTCGGCAAGCTCGTCAATCGTCAAGCCAAAATCCTGGGTCGCCGTAAGAGCGGTTGCACGGCTGCCAGTCAGCATGCCGTGACCAGCGCTATCAAGCGAGCGAGATTTATGGCCCTGCTGCCGTTTGTGGGCGAATGATGTCTGCCGCTGCACCCGAGCCGTTTGCGACCCGGCGACGCGTCGAGTTTCGCGACACGGATGCAGCAGGCATCGCCCACTTTTCGGCATTTTGTTTCTGGATGGAATCGGTGGAGCACGAACTCCTCCGGCGAGTGGGCGTAGCTGTCGTGGAGCGGCAAGCTGGAGGCATCTCGGTGAGTTGGCCTCGCGTGAGCGTGGCGTGCGACTATAAATCGGCTGTACGATTTGAAGACCAACTGGATGTCTTTGTTGGAGTTGACGAGATCGGCCGTTCGAGTGTGGCCTATGCCTTTCGCTTTGAACACAATGGGCTCTGGGTGGCCCAAGGCCGCGTGGTGGCCGTGCGGTGTTTGATGCATGCGGATTGCAAGGCGGAGGCAGTGGCCATTCCTCCCGAGATCATTGCAAAACTAAAGCCGTTTCAGGCGCGAACGTAGACTCGGTTGATGCTAGGGTTCTCGGTCGAAGCCAGCCGCGGAATGGTGGAGGAGCCCGTGCTCGAGGTCGATTGCATCTCGAAATCATTTGCCACACCGAGCGGAATGCTGCGAGTGCTGGATGGGGTTTCGTTTTCGTTGGCGGCTGGTGAACGCGTGGCAATCATGGGGCCCAGTGGCTCTGGCAAGAGCACGTTGCTCTCGATCCTCGGCGGTCTCGAAGAGCCAACATCGGGCAGCGTGCGGCTCAGCGGCACCCAAGCATCTGCTCATTCTGGCGATTCGGCTCGAGTGCGGGCTGCGTTTCGCAACCAGCACGTTGGCTTTGTGTTTCAGGATCACCATCTTCTCGGCGGTTGCACGGCGATTGATAATGTTGTGCTGCCCGGCTTGGCCACGGCCGCCGTATCGAGGCAAATCGAAGCCCGCGGCCGGTGGTTGCTTGAGCGAGTTGGCTTGGCCAGCCGTATGGGGCATCTCCCCAGCGAACTGTCGGGCGGGGAGCGGCAGCGAGTCGCCGTGGCCCGGGCGCTACTGCTCTCGCCAGAACTCGTGCTGGCCGACGAGCCAACAGGGCAATTGGATGCCCACGCCGCAGCCGAGATCACCACATTGCTGATCCAGCTTACCGAAGAAGCAGGAGGCGTGCTCGTTGTGGCAACGCACTCGACTGCAGTGGCCACGCGGATCGGCACGATTCGTCACCTCGTGGACGGATGCCTGTCCCCATGACTCCAGCCTCTCAGGCTCAAGCCTCTGACCAAGTATTGCGAGGGCCGCAGCCCGTGCGTGGGGTGCTTACGTTGGCGGTTCGGCTGGCCTGGGAGTGGTGGCCGCATGTGGCTGTATTGGCTGTGGCATGTGGAGTGGTGACTGCCACGATTACCGGGGCAATGGGCGTTGGTGATGCGATGCAGGCAGGCCTGCGCCGGCTCGCGATTCGCCGTTTGGCGCATATCGATTCGGCTGTGCTGGGAGAGGATTTCTTTCGCGCGAAATTGGCCCGTGAGATGGTAGCGGCCGACGCTCTACCGATCGATCCACGATCAGGACTCCACAGCATCCCTCCCGCCACGCTTGTGCCGGCGATCGTGCTGGAGGTGACGCTGGATGTCGCAAAGGGGGGGCTTGCACCACAGCAGAGCGGGCGAGCCACGCTTCTCGCGTGCGACGAATTGGACTCGCTGGGATATGCCCCACTTGAGTCGCTCGCGGCACCCGCCATTGATCAGGATCAAACGGTTGCGATTAACGCAGTGCTGGCCGAATCGCTTGGCGTGCGTGTGGGAGATGCGATCGTGCTCCGTATTCCAAAGCGTTCGGCAGTACCCTCGGATAGCCCGCTGGGCCGACGCATGCCCGACTCCACCGGAAAGCGGTTGCGGGTGAGCCAGATTCTGCCTCGCGATGGGCTGGGGCAGTTTGCCCTTCGGCCCACGCAAGTGACGGGCCCGCTTGTCGTGGCATCGCTTTTCACAGCGCAGCAGATTCTGCGGCGAGGCGATGTGGCCAACGCCATCTTTGCCGTAGCGTCGCTTCCTGTCGGGCCTCCAACGCATCCATCGGTTGTGGCGAGGCTGGCGTCCGGCCTGCATCCCTTGCTGGAAGACGTTGGTCTCTCCCTTGAACTAGTAGAAGCATCAGGCGTTTTGCGGCTGACGAGCCGCCGGCTGATTGTGCCGCCGGAAGTGGATCGCGTCGCCGAGCAACTTCTCGCGCCGCTGGGCGGCCGACCATCGTTGGCGTTTCTGGCCAATTCGCTGGCGCCTGTGGACCAAGGTGATCGAGCGATCGCTGCCACGATTCCTTATTCCACAATCGTGGGCATCAGCAGTGCGTCGCTGCCCGTAGGTGATCTAGTAGATCAGCAAGGCGGCATTTTAAAAACACCCGAGGCAGATGAAATTGTGATCAATCGCTGGATGGCCGACGATCTCGCCTCGCAGGGGAATCCGATCGCGATTGGCGACAGCCTTGAGATCCGGCTGTTTCGTCCCGAAACGCTTCATGGCCGCGTTGAGGAAACTCGATGCACGCTGCGGGTGAGTGGGGTCGCCGAGATGCGAGGTGCGGCGGTGGCTCGGTCGCTGGTGCCGGAAGTTGAGGGGATCACCGACGAGCAATCGATCGCCGACTGGGATCCCCCCTTCCCTTTCAATCGGCAGGCCGTGCGTACAACGCCGCCGAACGATCAGGATGACCGCTATTGGAAAGAGTATGGAGCGACTCCAAAAGCGTTTGTGTCGCTGGAGGTTGCGCGGAGATTGGCGGGCAGCCGGTTTGGGCAATCAACGGCCTGGCATGTGCCCAACCCGCACGAAGACTCGCTGGATGGCCTGCGACACAACATCGCCGCTGCGATCCGGCCGGAGCCAATGGGGCTGAGGGTTGTGCCGCTCAAGGCCCTTGCACTTCGGGCGGCAGAGGGTTCGACTCCGTTCGGCAGTTTGTTTCTTGCCTTGTCGAGTTTTGTAGTCGTGGCCGGCCTGTTGCTGGAATGGCTCCTGTTCAACCTGATGGTGGCTGCACGGCGGCGGGATATCGGGATCCTTGCGGCCATCGGCTGGCCGCCCGCGCAGGTGGCCAAACTCTTAACGCTCATCGGCGGCATCGCCGCGGTGGCGGGCATTGCGATCGGCACGTTTCTCGGGCCGCTCTGGTCATCGTTGTTGCTGGCATGCCTTGCCACCTCGTGGAACAATGCCGTAGCTGCGGGGTCAATTCAGGCATTCGGCGCGGATGCCCCGTCGCTGGCCGCTCTCTGGCCCGGTGCCGTTGGCAGCTTGATCGTGTCGCTGGCGGCTGTTGTATGGGCTGCTCGTCGCATGGCTCATCGGTCTCCGAGCACACTCTTGCGAGGTGGCTGTGACGGTGTTCATGGTGTTCATGGCAAAGCCGGTAGGCAAAGCCGCCAAGCGATCTGCGTGGCAATCGTCGCGGCGGTGGCAGTGCTGGCATCGGCATGGGCCGCACGCATCGCCGATGCACAGGCAGCAGTAGGTCTTTTTTTTCTCTCGGGCGCAGCGGCCCTCGCTGGCCTCTTGGCAGTGGTGAGGTTTGTCTTGGACCGAGCAGGCCTGAATCGGTTAGCCCTGCGAACGCTTCCTCAACTGGCGTGGCGCGGGATCGCAGCTCAACCAGCGAGGGCTTTTTCGGTCGTCGCGATCGTCGGCATTGCAGAGTTTTTAGTCGTGGCCTTGTCATCGTTTTCACTCACAGCCCCGGATCAGCCCCAGAGCACGCGATCACCCACAGGAGGCTATACATTCATAGCCACGTTTGGGGAACCGACGGGCATTGATCCTAGCGGTCATTCCACGCAGGAATCTGTTCAGGAATCGCTGGGCCTCACCGATGATCAGCGAGCGGCGTTGGCCAGCTGTACGATCGCGAGGCTGCGGTCAAATGCCGGAGACGACGCCAGTTGCACCAATCTGTATGCGCCGGGGCAACCAACCGTGCTCGGACTTGGGCCGGCGTTTGTGTCGCGAGGAGGATTTCGGTTTGTGGACCACGCAGCGATTGCGCCCGACAGTGTGAACCCCCCACCCAATGCGTCTGCCAATGCATCGCCCAACCCGTGGACGCTGCTGGATCGCACGCTCCCAACACAGGCCAGCGATACACCGCCGATTCCAGCGATACTAGATCAGGCCACGGCGCAGTGGGCGCTCAAGCTAGGCGGTGTTGGATCTGGCTTTACGGTGGCCGACGACGACGGCAAAAAAGTCGATCTTCAAATTGTTGGCCTCCTCGAGCCAGGCATCTTGCAGGGATACGTACTGGTGTCGGAAAACAATTTTGAGAGGATATTTCCACGACGTTCGGGCTATGCCATGGCGTTGATTGATGGGGCAACCGCGATGGCGTCTTCAGGTGCCGATGTTCAGTCACAGACCCGACGCCTCACGCAGGCGATCGCTGCGGCATGGGCCGATGCGGGGGTTTCCGTGGAGCCAACACTGGAACGCTTGCGAAGTTTGTCGGCGGTGCAGAACACATTTCTGGCAGGATTTCAGGCACTCGGTACGCTGGGACTCCTCCTCGGCACGGTGGGGGTGGCGGCCGTACAAGCGCAAAGCGTGTTGGAACGAACTGCAGCGATTGGCCTCATGCATGCAATTGGATTCACGCTCTTGCGTATCCGAAGTATCGTGGTATTGGAGACGCTTCTCATGGTTGGGCTGGGGCTTGCCGTCGGCACACTATCAGGATGCCTTGCGCTGCTGCCCTCGCTCGCCGCTGGCGGCGCCAGAGTGCCGCTGGCGTGGATTCTAGGCACATCTGGGCTCACGCTGGCCACTTCGCTCGTAGCCGGTTTCGTGGCCACTGGCCAGATCGCGAGCCTGAAGCCCAGCGAGTCTCTACGTTCGCTGTGAAGTGTGCGATTTTGGCTTTGAATATTTGTGGCTCCGGCGGGTAGGTTTCTGCCATGCACATTGTGGTGATCCTTCCGCGTTGGGTCGGCGACCTCGTTATGGCAACGCCTATGCTGCGCGCGATCAAGAGCCACTATGGCTCGCGGGCCAGAATCACAGGCGTGCTCAAGCCGATGTTCGCTGAGTTGCTCGAAGGCACGCCCTGGCTGGATGACATGGTGTTCTACGATCGCCGCAGTCGCGATTCTTCACGACGCTTTTTCGCGGTCGCGAGACAGTTGCGAAGCGACCGGGCCGACATTGCTCTCATTGTGCCCAATTCGCTCTCTACCGCGGCGCTTGCGGTTGCCGGTGGCGCCAGGCGGCGAGTTGGATTCGCAAGGCACTGGAGGCGGTTGTTGCTCACAGATCCGCTGGCGCCACTTCGAAAGGGCTTGCGAGTCGAGCCGACTTCAACTGCTTCCAATGCCATGGATCTGGCTGTGCACATCGGCGTTCCACGGTCTCCGCTCGAGCTGCAACTGGCGACTAGTGGCGTCGATGAGGCCATGGCTGACCACGTGCTTGCGAGGCTATTTCCAGGCAGAACATCGGATTCTGCTGGGCCGCTAATCGTGTGCAACGACAACGGAGCCTACGGCGCATCCAAGGCGTGGGGCGGCGAGAAAATGGCGCAGCTGAGCCGGTTTTTGCTCCAACGCATTCCCGATGCCAGGGTGCTGGTGCACTGTGGGCCTGGGGACCGCGACGAGGCTCGAACGATGGTGGGTTTAGCGGACCATCCCTCGGTGCAGAGCTTGGCCGATGAGCCCGCGTTGCCGTTTGGTCTCTCCAAAGCCGTGCTTCGGCGAGCCGCTGTGCTGGTGACATCCGATAGCGGACCGCGACACATTGCCGCCGCATTTCGGACACCAACGGTCGTTCTGTTCGGGTCGATGGATCCCCGCCTGAGTCGGTCGGACCAGCCCCACCTCATAGAGAAGCGGCTGGACCTAGCCTGCTCCCCATGCGGCAAGCGGGAGTGCCCGCTAGTTCACCACGATTGCATGCGGTTGCTGAGCGTGGAAGATGTAGGGCATGCAACGCTGTCGCTCTTGGCAGACGCTGGTATTGCCGGCTGCGATGGGGTTGCCGCAGAGACCATACCAATGAATCGTCCCCCAGAACACTCCTTGGAGAATCACTGATGCTACAATTCCTGGGCATGCTTGCCGCCATCGCACTGACGGCGATCTGCTGGGGCATGTACGGCCCTACGCTCCACTTAGGACGCGAGGCGATGCACTCTCCCTTGCGGCCATTTGTGTGCGTTGGCTTGGCCTATTTTGTGATCGCAGTGCTGATTCCACTGGTGTTGCTGGCGCGTGGCGGTGAGCGTGGCGGTTGGTCGACCAAGGGCGTGGTATGGAGTCTACTGGCAGGCGCAGCAGGCGCAACGGGTGCCTTGGGCGTGATCTTGGCTCTCACGTTTGGCGGTCAGCCGATCTATGTGATGCCGCTTGTATTTGGAGGGGCCCCAGTGGTCAACACGTTGCTCACTGCCGCCATGAGTAGATCGTTCGACCAACTCAAGGCACCGTTCCTTGCCGGTCTCATTCTGGTCATTACCGGTGCGGTGACTGTGCTCGTCTTTAAGCCGCAGATGCAGCCCCATGCAGCACTGCCGACGCCCGAGCGTTTTGTCGAGGTGTTGCTCTCGGTGGCGATGGCCATCTTCTGCTGGGGTGCGTATGGCCCGGTGTTGCACAGGGGGCAGGCGGCCATGGCAGGCAGCCGTCTGCGGCCGCTGATTTGCATAGGAGCCGCCTACTTTTTAATCGCTGTTCTGGTGCCACTGATGTTGCTGGTTCCACTGGAGGATCGTGGCACGTGGGATATTTCTGGCGGGGTCTGGAGCCTCGGTGCCGGCACGCTCGGGGCAATTGGAGCGTTGGGCACGATTCTGGCTTTTACATGCGGTGGCAAGCCGTTCACGGTCATGCCAGTGGTGTTTGGGTTGGCGCCAGTGATCAATACGCTCACAACGCTCTGGCTCTTCCACACGCGGGCCACCGACATGAGTCCGTTCTTTTTGGCCGGTATGTTGATCGTGGCCGTGGGCGCAGCAACTGTGCTGGTGTTTGGGCCACGGGGTCACTCGTCCCTTGCGACCGTGGCCCCTCAGGCAGAGGTATGAACACCAGGCAGGCCATGAATGCTATGTGCCGCGAGTGTTCCCAAACCACTGGATGTGGTAGCGAGGTGCCAGTTGGATTCCTGCGAGACGGCATTCAGCAGCCAGCCATTGAGTCGTGCGGGCCAAATCCGCTGGCAACACACCTTGCGGCATGAAAAACACGCGGCTGCGATCGATCGGGGCAACCGGCGCGGTTGTTCCGCACGGCGTTGGTGCCAGATCGTTGAGCCAAGCGATTGCCTCGGCCAAATCTGCGGGGGATTCGATGACAAATTTCAACTGATACAAGCCACTAGCCAGAAGGGCTTGCAGCACAGTGTCGCGCCGGCGGGATGCTTCGTGTCGAGCCTGCCAGTCGGCCGGTGTGTCGGCCGACGGTGCCGATGATGAGAGCTTCGGGCTCATCGACATGAGGTCTACTGGCGACGTGAGCATGTGCAGGTCGGGAAGCACCGTGCCAGCCGTTTCAATCGTGATGTGAAAGCCCTCTCTGGCAAGCTCGTTGCACAGTGGGATTACTTCAGGAAAGAGGAGTGGCTCGCCTCCTGTCAGAACGACGTGCCGTCGCCCGCAGGCTACCACTGCCGCCAGAATCGATGCCACAGAGCGGTTTTCCCCGATGGGTTCCCAGGACGCAAAGGGGGTGTCACACCAGTGGCAGCGGAGGTTACAGCCGCTGGCCCGCACGAACGTGCTGGGCGTGCCAGCCAAAAGCCCTTCGCCCTGCAGCGATGAATAAATTTCGGCGATGCGCACGCGAGATGTTTCCGTGAGGCTAGCGGCTCAAGCGAGGGTCAGCCGTGCCGACCGCCGCAAACCCTGCTGCTCGCAGCAGGCAGGAGTCGCACTGACCGCACGGCCAGCCATCGTGCGACGGATCGTAGCAGCTGCTGGTGAGACCGTAGTCGACGCCAAGCGAAAGGCCGAGCCGGATGATATCCGCTTTGGAGAGCGTGCCCAGCGGGGCAAGGATCTCCATAGACTGCCCTTCGATGCCGGCCTTGGTGGCCAGTTGTGCGAGGGTGGCAAATGCTGCGATGAATTCTGGTCGGCAGTCGGGATAGCCGCTGTAGTCGATAGCGTTGACGCCCAGCACGATGGCTCCAGCCCCGCGAGCCTCTGCCATCGCCAGTGCCAACGACAGAAAGACTGTGTTGCGAGCAGGCACGTAGGTGATGGGCACTCCGTGGGAGAGGGCCTCGTTGGAACGTCCCTTGGGGACGTCTAGGCGAGTGTCCACCAGCGCGCTTGTGCCAAAGGGTGTGAAATCAACTCCGATCACGACGTGGTCGCCGATGCCCATCCCTGTGGCGATAGCCCGAGCACAGAGGAGCTCGTGGCGGTGCCGCTGGCCGTAGTCGATCGACAGCGCCGAGAGTCGATAGCCTTGGTGGAGAGCCCAAGCTGCGGCCGTTGCCGAGTCGAGGCCGCCGGAGAGCAGCACAACAGCCGACTTTTCTGGATGAACAGCGGCCGTAGAGCCTGAGCAACCGGCTGTTACAGGGGTGTCTTTCGGCGGAGCAGTTTTCATGGCACACTTTTCGAGATCATGAGCAAAACTTCACCACAACCGTCGCGAGAACAGTTTGAAACGTTTGCAAATCAGTTTCTGGGTCGCGACTATTGCATCGAAATCATCTGTCCGGAGTTTACGTCGCTGTGCCCGAAGACGGGCCAGCCCGATTTCGGCACGCTCACGTTTCGCTACATTCCGGACCAGCTTTGCGTGGAGCTCAAGAGTTTGAAATTGTACCTGCAGACGTTTCGAAGCGAAGGCATCTTCTATGAGAACGTGACCAACCGCATTCTGGATGATCTGGTGGCTGTTCTTCAGCCCCGCCGCATGACGCTGGTAGCCCACTTCACGCCACGCGGCGGCATCTCCTCGCGGATTGCCGTCTCGCATCCTACCGGAGACCATCTGCCTGCGTTCTGAGGTCGCGCCACCCCAGTTTCTATCCGGCTCGCGCCTCGCTGAGGGCCCTTTCTTTTCAGTCGCACCGGGGGCAGAATAGCCCTGCTCTATTTCGTGATTCAGCATCGAGCGTCGCACCAGAAAGCCGCAGCACCAGAAAGCAAGCACTTCCATGGCACCAGCTTCCCGCGTTCTTCTGTCGGCTCTTGCCGACGAGTCGGCTTTTCATCTTTCGGCAGTCGAGCAGTTCACGGCTCTGGCCGCCATTGGCTTGGAATATTACAGCCTGCGGTTTATCGACGTGGGTAAGGGCATCAAAAACGTCATGAAACTGACGTTGCCCGAGATCCAAAAAATTCGCCACCTAGAGGACAAGTACGGTCTCAATGTGGCGTCAATCGCCTCGCCGATCGGGAAGATCAAACTTTTAGAGAAGGCCGACGGCACAAAAAATAAGTTCGTGCCGTTCAAGAAATATCTCTCGCAGGACGTCTCGCGGGCCTGCGAATTGGCACATGCGTTTGAAACGAAGCTCATTCGCGGATTTTCATTTTATCCGCCTCGTGGGGCGAAGCCCGAAGATCACATGGAGGAGGCCGCTGATCGAATCGGTCAGATTGCCGAGGCATGCCACCGGTCCGACCTCACGTTCGGGCTGGAGGTGGAGGCAAACCTCGTTGGCCAGACGGGCGAATTGCTCGCCGAAATCTATCGACGCGTGAACCATCCAGGCCTTGTGCTTGTGTTCGATGCGGCCAATATAATCGTGCAGGGCTTCTCTGCGGCGGAGGTCTACCGCCAGTGGGAGGCGATGAAGCCGGGCCTCGGCTGGGTGCATATTAAGGACTACAGGAAGGTTTCCGGGGCGGCGCGAGGGAAGCATGTCGACGAGATGTCGTTGGCTCATTTTGTGCCTGCTGATGTGGGTGCAGCCGGTCACCTGCGGATCCTCTCGGATCTCCGTACCATGCTGCCGGCGCTTACAAAAAAACTCCAACGCCGTGGCATCCCTGGAGTTTTTCTGGATCTGGAACCGCACGTGCGTGGCGGCGGTCAGTTTGGCGGCACCAGTGGGCCAGATGGCATGGGGATTGCCCTACGTGGACTCTGCAAAGTGCTGGACAAGGCCAGCGTGGCCTACCATCTGCGAGACTTCGATGATCTGCTGGCAGCCCGTGGCCTCACGGACTCGTAGCAGCCTGTGGGGCAGAGCCTGCTCAGCGGCACGGATGTTCCCAAGTGAAAAAGACAGGTACGGCGTCTTGAACCGACGGTGGGGCCAGCAGCCCCGAAAGATGGCATAAGTTGATGAGCGACACGACTGAGCCAGGCGGATATTTTGTCGCGAACTACCCGCCATTTTCCAAGTGGACTGACGCTGCTGTGCCGGCAGTGCTGGCGGCAATGGATGCCCTGCCCAGCCATGAGCCGCTGGGCCTTTATCTGCACATCCCCTTCTGTCGCAAGCGATGCAAGTTCTGTTATTTCCGAGTCTACACCGATACCTCGGCTGCCGATGTGGAGCGGTATTCGCAGGCGCTTGCCAGAGAGGCAGAAATTGCCGCGGCCCATCGGGCCATCGCTGGCCGCCCACTGCGATACGTTTACTTTGGCGGCGGTACGCCCTCTTTTTTGAGTGTGAAGCAACTGGAGCGACTAGTTGTCGGACTCCACCGAAGCTTTGGGTGGAGCGGGCCGAACGACGGTGGCGGGGCCGAGGAGGTGACGTTTGAGTGCGAGCCTGGCACGCTTTCAGAGCCGAAGGTCCGAGCACTCAAGAGCATGGGGATGACACGCATCTCGCTGGGAGTGGAAAACTTCGACGACGCAATTCTGGAGGCCAACGGCCGGGCCCACCTTTCCGCTGAGATTCAGCGATCGTGGGACTGGATCAAGGCGGCAGGATTTCCCAGCACGAATGTGGATCTCATCGCCGGAATGGTTGGCGAGACATTTGAAAGCTGGCAGCGCACCGTGGCCCGTACGCTGGATCTGGAGTCAGATAGCGTCACGATTTATCAGATGGAATTGCCGTTCAATACGGTTTTCGTACACGATGCTCAAGAGACCGGTGAGTCTGCTCCCGTGGCCGACTGGCAGACGAAGCGAGAATGGGTCAACTGGGCATTCGACCGCTTTTTAGAGCGAGGCTATTCTATTTCCAGCGGCTACACGCTTGTGCGAGATCCATCCAACGTCCATTTCCGTTACCGCGACATGCTCTGGGCTGGCGCCGATCTGCTGGCATTAGGCGTGGCCAGCTTTGGTCACCTCTCCGGCGTGCACTATCAAAACGCCACTCACTGGAACGACTATCTTCAGGCGGTCGAAGCGGGCCGACTCCCCGTCCAACGGGGGCTGCGGCCCACATCCCGGGAACTGCTCATTCGCGAGATTGTGCTGGGGCTCAAGCGAGGCGTGCTGGACACCGGGCGATTGCAACTCAAGTTCGGCATCGACCCTCTCGTGGAATGGGCGGCACAGTGGCGAGGACTTGCGGTGGATGGATGCTTGGAGCAGATTCATCCGTGGCCCGTGCTGACCCGCCGCGGTCTGCTGATGGTCGATTCCTTGCTGCCGCGATTTTTCGATGAAGCTGCCCCGGAAGCCATAAAATAGGCCTCACAGTCTCTCTCGTTGTCAACGTAAGGGATCAAGTCATCGCCCTCGACGATCGGCGCCTTCTCGCCTAGAATTAGGCGGTTTCTGTTCGGTATGAAGTATGTGCTGCTTGGTTCAGCATTCCCTGAATTGAGGTTTTTCGTGCTCGATTCGCTGATTTCCTTGGATCCTGCCCGGGCTGCCGCCACTCACAATTCCTCCACCATCGCAGGGCAGCCTGGATCGCTTTCGTGCCCGGAATCCAAGGTCGTTCGTGAACGCTTACGGGCGATGGCTGCCGACCTTGTGGCGTCGTGGCGATCCAGTGGTATGCCGCCGTCGTCCAAGATGCAAGCGAGTCTGAGAGCCCAAGCCGAGTCGCTTGGAAGCCGGGCTTCGGCGCGGCCGGAGCACGTGGGGTGGACGATGGTAACAATCGTGTCGGAATACTGGCGGGAGCGACTGCGGTCGGGTGCCCTAGGCAGACGGCTGCTGCTGTTGCCGGATTGCCCGCATGGAGCCATTGAGAAGAGTCACAGACAAGTCGATGCTGAATCACGAGGATCGGGAGATGTGCCCCAGGTCTGTGGACCGAGTTGTGCGATTGCCACAATCTGGTCGGCCGCTCGCCAGAGCGGTTGGGTCGTTGAATCCACATCCCAAGCAGTGCGTGCCATTGGCTCGCTCCTCACGGGTCAATACGACGGCGTGCTTGGAGTGGCAAAGCTTCGGGATCTGGAAAAAGCATTTGCAATGCTGCCCGCTTTTTCGCTGCCGATTGCAGCGGTGCCTTTTGAGCCGATCGGTTTTGGAGGAGGGCCTTCGGGAAATCGTTCATGCTCGTGCGCAGATGCCATGCCAACCGCGTCGATCGATGTGGAGTGGGTGCTTGGGTTGTTGGGGGTCGCTGGGGGGGGCTCCGCACCAGTGGGCGACTACTTGCCGCTCCTGCACGAGGCCGCAGAAATGTTTGCTCCTGCCGCCTTGACGGCGCTGGAGCATCGACTGGGGCTTCCGTCTGTGTTCGGAAACGGCACTGCCTTGCAGCGAGATTTTCTGCCCCTCGAGGCCACCGCCAGCATGGCCCTGGAATTTGTGACGCGGGGCGGAAAGTTTCTCCGACCGTTTATCTCACTGGCAGCGTTTGACGCTGTGCGGGCCGATGCGCAGCCGCAGGAATCCAGCCCAAAAAAAGTGAACGCGAGGCCTTCGGGTGCGGCTCTGGATTCCGCGAGTGAAATTTCAAGAGTGGCCATCGATCCGGCGGCCGTTCGGGAGTCGGTGAAGGCCGCTGCGGTAGCCATCGAGATCTTTCACAAGGCTTCGCTGGTGCACGACGACATCGAGGACGACGATCGGATGCGGTACGGCCAGCCGACGCTGCACATGCAGCGAGGCATTCCATCGGCGATCAATGTCGGCGACTACATGCTTGGACTGGGCTATCGAATCGTGTCGGCCTTACCTGGAATCGATGCGACCACGCAGCGAGATTTAGTGGCCATCTTGTCCGATGCCCACCTGCGTTTGGCCCAAGGACAGGGTGCTGAATTGTGGTGGCGGGATGCTGGCAAAAAGCGATTGTCGCCGCAGGAAGCGATCGCTATCTACGGGCTTAAAACGTCGCCGGCCTTTGAGGCAGCCATTGCGATGGGAATCAGGCTGGCTGGTCTGGCTGCGGGTGAAGCTGGTGCGATCGACCGCTATTCGCTGCACGTTGGCACGGGCTTTCAAATGCTCAACGATCTCAAAGACTGGTCTGGTGACCTTGAAAATAACCGGCGTGCAGCCGGCGATCTGCTGGGTGGCCGCCCCACGCTGATGTGGGCGCTGGCGTTGGAGCGACTGCCAGTCGAGGATGTCGATTGCCTTACCAATCTCGCCGCAGTTGCTGGCCGAGCGATGGCTTCAGAGCAGGAAATAGCGGAGGCCGTGGCTTTGGCTCGCAGGCTCTACGAGAAAGCCGATGTGTTTGTCCGAGCGGCACGGCTGATCGATCAGGAACGCAGCCACGCAGCTGCCGCTGCAGCGACGTGTCCCTTTCGCCGTTTGCGAGATGTGTTGGAGTTTTTGCTGGATCTGGCTGTGCCGGAGCAGGCCGCTTTGTCCCGTGATGTGGGGCAGTAAGCGGCTCTGGCTTGCACGGGGTTCCTTGCAGCGTCAACAATCCTCACCGGCCGTTGTTCTATTCCAGCGTCAGTGAGGTTGTGCATGCATTCGGCTGCGGACTCGAACGACACTCCTTTGCGGGTTCCGCGTGGAAGCGAGACTGAGTCTTGCGAGGCGGTTGATCGTGCTGTGCGTTTGGCGAGTCTCTGTTCCGATCCAGCCAGTCGCTTCGCAACGTTTCGGAGCGTGGAGGCCGCGGCGGTGCCTGAGCCATACCGATGTCTGCTCGACCATCACAGCCACATGACCGTGACGATGGAGCGGTTTCACGGCACACCCGTGAGACTGCAGTTGGTGCAATTAGCAAACGGTTCGGCGGCCGACTCCAAGCAGCCAAACGGTTCGGCGGCCGCATGGTATGCCAGGGAGATTCTCTTGGTGGGTCCTGATGCCAACCCGCTCCAGCATGGGGTTGTGCGTATTGATTTACAGCACGTGGACGACGTTACTGCAGCCGCCATTCGCGAGGCACAGATTCCGTTGGGGCGAATTCTCATCGATGCCGGCTTGCTCCGAGAGGTGCATCGCGTCAGCCTCCTAGAGGTGACGCTAGGCCCGCACCTTGTATCCCTTTTTAGCCGGCGAGGAACGGTGGCTGCCGGGAGCATTCGTACGTTTGGCCGGGTCGCTGAAATTTCGCTGAATGGCAAGCCGGCGGTTGAACTTCTTGAAATCGTTGTGCCTTTCCCGGGCGTGTGGCCTGCACGCACGAGTGTGCCCTTGGCGTAGTTTCGCGTGGCGACTGCACGGCGGCCATCGCTTTAGTAGGAGAAGCCCGACGCGTAAACCGAAGAAAAAACGCATCGCGACACGTGATGCGGTCCGGATTTTACTTCGGCTTCTGGCTCGGGTGTGCAGAACGCTCTCCGCACGCCATGCGGATGGAAAGAAAAATTCTGGCGGATTCGGGGGCATTGCGGAAGTTGTTGTGTGAAAAGAGTTTGCGTCGAATGCATCGATATTGACTCAATGCGCAAAATGGCTGTAGAGTTGGACATCGGGCAAGGATGGCAAGCAGGGTGACGATTGAAGGAAGCTGATTCCTTTCGCTGCCCCCCCCGCTTGTTGTTTGCGGAAAATGGGCTGGTTTTGCCCGATTCTGTTCGCTGGTGTGGAACGCCAGCAAACGAAACGACGGTGTGTTTGATGGCAACAAGGAGGCCTAGGTGTTCGGGGTAGCCTCGTGGATGAGGATCGCCTCAAATGCCGTTTTGACTAGCTGCTTTCAGCTAGCGAGAAGGTGGTAAGGCAGATGCAGAAGACTGTTTACACGACTGGCGAAGCCGCCAAAATTTGCAAGGTAAGTCAGCAGACGATTATTCGCTGTTTTGACTCTGGGCAGTTAAAGGGCTTCAGGGTTCCCGGTAGTCGATTTCGCCGGATTCCCCGCGATCAACTGTTTACGTTCATGCGGGACAACGGTATTCCGACCGATGCGCTCGAGAGCGGTCGCCGGAAAATTCTAGTCGTTGACGACGACGCCGATCTGGTCGAACTGATCACCGACGTGCTTGAGCGGGACGGCCGCTTCGAGACGCGCAGCGTTAATAACGGCTTTGATGCCGGCATGATGGTGAAGGACTACCGTCCGGATCTGATCGTGCTGGATGTCATGCTGCCTGATATTAACGGCAAGGAAGTGTGCCAGAGGGTACGGAGCGATTCAACCATGGACGAAGTGCGAATCATCTGCATTTCTGGCATGTGCGAGCCGGACAAGATCGAAGACCTAAAGGCTTCTGGCGCAAACGAATTTTTGCAGAAGCCCTTCGAAGCAGAGATGCTCGTGGATCGAATCTGCGGTTTGCTGGACATTGAATCGGTTGCCGCTGGTTCCTAATGTGTTGAGTCGATGTGTTGAATATGCAGAATGAACGTTTTGGAAAATGAGCATTCTGGTCTCGATCAATTGACAGCTGCCTGGCTCTTTGTGAGTTGGGGAGAGTCTGCCGCTATCGCGTTGCCGGTTCCGCGTCGGGCCTGTTTGGGCCTGACGCGGGCCGTGCTCGCGGGTCTTGATCGCTGGTGGCTGCTGGCTGGAGATGATCCGGCTGTCGCGGTTTGGCTGGCCGATCACGAACAACGCACAGTTTCCAAGAGCGTCGCAAGGCATCGCAGTATCCCGACGCAGGACGCGTTTGGTCGTCTGGATGTGGGCCAGGGTTTGGATGCAAGCGGACTGGTTTCTCTGCGTGCTGGCCGAGATTTGGATCGGCATGCTGATCCCACCGCTGCTGCCATTGCAAGGCTGGCCGAATCGCTTCTGATCGGAGGGCGGCCGCCTGCGGATCATGTGGCTGTGAGTTCGCTGGTCTGGGAGGCCTTTACGTCGCAGGCATCGCATGCGGTCAAGCTTGGCGGCGATGATCTATCTGCCGTGCGGCGGCAACGCGGGCAGGAGTGGCTAGCTGGCCTCAAGGCAGGTGCTTTGCATGGGTCAGGTGCGATTCAAGATCTCTATGGAATGCCAGGCGGGTCGCCGGTGGCGACGGTCTCTTCGGAGCCACCGCTTGAATCGCTGGTGTTAGGAGAGGCTATTGGCATAGCCGCTCGTCAGCAGATGGAGGCCTCCCGCTTTGACGAGGCCGTGGCTAAGGCTCGGCTCGAGTCCATGCGGGAGTTGGCCTATGGGGCTGGCCATGAAATTAACAATCCACTGGCAAACATTGCCACCCGTGCGCAGTCGCTGTTGCTCGAGGAAAAGGATCCGGAACGCCGGAAGCGTTTGGCCACCATTGTGGATCAGTCTTTTCGGGCTCGCGACATGATCGGCGGGTTAATGCTCTTCGCGAGGCCACCTCGGCCCCAGCGTGCGTCTGTAGATATCTGTAGTCTGGTCGGGGCTGTGGTGGAGTCCATTCGAGCGTTGGCAGCAGGCCGTGGAGTGCGTTTGGAGTACAGTCCGCCCCCTACCCCGATCAACGCTTTCGTGGATCGGGCCCAGATTGAGGAAGCAGTTCGCGCCATTGCCGTCAATGCTCTGGAAGCCGTTGAAGACGGGGGCCGAGTGGCGTTGGCTGCTTGTCCATGCCAAGCGGATAGCGGGTTGTGCGAGATCAGCGTGGTGGATAATGGTAGGGGTATGGACGCAGCCACGATGCGTCGCGCGTTTGACCCTTTTTTTAGTGGTCGGGAGGCTGGCCGAGGAGCTGGACTGGGGCTCTCCAAGGCGTGGAGATTTGTGGAGTGCAGCGGAGGAGATGTTGTGCTGGAATCCCGGTTAGGCCATGGAACACACGTGGTGGTTTCGCTGCCAACGGTTGGAGAGGCTTCGTAGGTGAGTCGCATTTCGCAAGGGAAGCCGCAGAGGGCAAGCCCATCGGCGCGTTAGAGTCAACCCAGACCCCCGGCATGATGAAGCGGCAGTTTTTGGGTGGGATCAAATGTTTCAGAGACGGCATTTTGGGGCCGCTGCTCGTTGGGGCCCACTTGTCGGTATCCCCGGCTTTCTCTATTCTTCGCAGACTTTGATTGAGCCACCGTTGGCTATTGGAGTCGCCGCTGGCTTTCGGGTGACCACCCGCTTTGGAACCCCAAGGCTGGGTTCTTGTCTCAAGACTGGCTTGGAGCATGGATGCCCCTTATGAGCTATACAGGATCCTCACGCGGAACAGTTGCAACTGGATCCATTGAGGCCGAAATAACTGGCAGTCGAATCGTGAAGGGGGCGAATAGTGCGCGGCCCTCGTTGACGCGAGAATCATACAGTCGCAACGATCGCATGGGCCCTGTTGTGGATGCCATCGGCCTGACGAGCGATTGGCTGCTGCAGCGACAATCAGCCGACGGCCACTGGCGGGGGCCGCTGGAAGGCGACTCGATCTTGGAAAGCGAATATTTGCTGATTCTGGCGTGGGCAGGCAAGCTCGACGCGATAGAAGTAGCTGGCGCGGCACAGCGTATTCTCAAGCAGCAACTGCCGGGCGGCGGTTGGGCGATTCATCCGGGTGGACCGGTTGACATCAGTGCCAGTGTCAAGGCCTACCTTGCGCTCAAGCTCACTGGGCATGAGGCAGATGCCGAACCGCTTGTACGAGCGCGGATGGCAATTCAACAGGCGGGTGGGCCGTGGGCTGCCAATAGCTTTACACGGTTTTATCTGGCACTTCTTGGGCAGATGCCGTATTCGGCATGCCCAGCGGTGCCTCCTGAAATGGTGCTGCTGCCGGATTGGTTTCCCGTCAATCTCCACCGGGTATCTGCCTGGTCTCGCACAATGATTGTGCCGCTCTCGCTCATTTGGGCATTTCAGCCTGTGCGTCAGGTTGATCCTCAGCAGGGCATTTCCGAGCTTTTTTCGTGGCGGGGTCGTCATGCCCCGCAGGCATCTGTTGGCGGCCATAGTGGCTGGGCGATATTTTTTCGCGGCGTCGATCGGGTGATGAAGGCCTGCGATGCGATCGGCTTCAGGCCGTTGCGGAGTCGTGCCGTGGCTCAATGCCGTCAGTGGATGCTGAAACGGTTTGATGGCAGCGACGGACTGGGGGCGATTTTTCCACCGATTGTCTGGAGCATTGTGGCTCTGCGGGCAATGGGTTGCGACGATGCGTCGCCCGAGGTTCAAGAATGTTGGCGTCAACTCCAGCGACTCATCGAGCGAGAGCCAGACGGTTCCACGCGGATTGAGCCTTGCCGTTCACCGGTGTGGGATACAGCTATCACGCTGCGGAGTCTGGCCGATGCCCGCTGTGCTTCGCGGGCCTTGTCAGATCGTCTGGTTCACCGCAGTGATTCAGAGTCCGGCAACGGGGCCGCGGCCCTCGCTGCGGCGGTTGATTGGTTGCTCGATCGCGAGGTTCGCACCACTGGCGATTGGGCGCATCGTGCCGGGCAGGCCACGCCTTCAGGCTGGTGTTTTGAATATGCCAACCGTTTCTATCCCGACGTAGACGACACAGCGATGGTGATCATTGCACTGGCCACGTGGCGGGAGTCGGAGGCCATGGATTGCGAGGGAGATCGACACAGCGTAGTTCTTTCGGAAGTGGCGGTGGCCAGTCGCATGCGAGTGGAGCGTGTCGCCTCTGCGATCGTGAGGGCTCAAGCGTGGCTGGAGGCTCTCCAGAATTCGGATGGTGGCTGGGCTGCGTTTGATCGCGACAACAATTGTGAACTGCTCTGCAAGGTGCCGTTTGCCGACCACAACGCGATGATCGATCCCAGTTCGCCTGACCTGGCTGGGAGGGTGCTGGAGGCATTTGGAAAGATTGGTCTGCGAATCGGCCATCCTTCGGTGGATCGCGCGATTGCCTATCTTCGCCGCGAGCAGGAGGCCGATGGGTCGTGGTATGGCCGCTGGGGCGTCAACTATATCTACGGCACATGGCAGTCGATTGAAGGCCTGCGGTTAGTGGGTGTGGCCGCCGACGATCCAGCGATCCGCACTGGCGCTGACTGGCTGGCCAGCCATCAACAGCCTTGCGGTGGCTGGGGCGAAACACCAGAAAGCTATGCCGATCGAAAGTTAGCCGGATGCGGCACGCCGACAGCCTCGCAAACAGCATGGGCCGTTGCCGGCTTGGTGGCTGCAGGCCGGCACGACACCTGCGAAGCCAGGCGAGGCGTGCAGTGGCTCGTTGGCAGGCAGTCGTCCAGTGGGGCATGGCAGGAGAAGGAATTTACGGGTACGGGATTTCCAAAAGTTTTCTATCTCCGCTACCACTACTATCCAATTTATTTTCCGCTGATGGCCTTGGCGCGGTGGTGTTTGTCGCACAACGCCATGGATTCACATGGCCTTTCGAGGGAGCGAGTTGCATGAGCGTGCCTATTGGACAAATGATCGCCGTGCTGCGGCACGTGGCCGTGCAACGCCTGCGAGGCAACAACCATTACCCGCTTGTGCTCATGCTCGAGCCGCTTTTTCGTTGTAATCTGGCGTGCGGTGGCTGTGGTAAGATTCAGCATCCCACAGAGGTACTGCGGTCGCACCTGACTCCCGAGCAGTGTTTTCATGCCGTGGACGAATGCGGCGCACCGATGGTCTCAATTCCAGGAGGTGAGCCGCTCTTGCATCCGCAGATCGAGCAGATCGTAGCTGGAATCGTGGCCCGCAAGAAATATCTCTACCTCTGCACCAATGCCCTCAAATTAGAGGAGATGCTGCCGCATTTTACCCCGTCGCAATACCTGGCGTTTTCCGTTCACCTTGATGGGCCCCGGGAAGAGCACGACGCGGCTGTCTGCCGTGAGGGTGTTTTTGACGTGGCCGTCTCCGCGATCCGTGCCGCGAGAAAAGCGGGGTTCCGCGTCACAACCAATTCCACTTTATTTGCGGATACCGACCCTGCCCGATACCGGCAGTTCTTTGATGAGGTGATGGGGCTTGGCGTAGAGGGAATGATGATCTCCCCAGGGTACTCCTACGCCAAAGCGCCCGACCAGAGCCATTTTCTGCCTCGGCATCGGAGTCAGTCGCTCTTTCGTCGCATTCTGGACCAGGCACCGAAGCGATGGAAATTTAATCAGTCGCCTGTATTTCTCGAATTTCTAAAAGGTGCGTGGGATCTGGAATGCCGTCCGTGGGGCACGCCGACATACAACCTTTTTGGTTGGCAGCGGCCGTGCTATCTGCTCGATGAAGGATATGTCAAAACGTTTCGCGAATTGATTGAGGGCACCGACTGGAAGGCGTACGGTCGGGCCAGCGGGAATGCGAAATGTCAAGACTGCATGGTGCACTGTGGCTATGAGCCCGCTGCGGTCGAAGCCACGTTTGGATCCCTGCGTGGCTTGCTCGGCACCGCTAGGCTGATGCTCCTGGGGCCACCGCGATCCCCACTTGCCGCGGTTGACGAGGTCTCGAAACAGCCCGCCGCCCTCCCGCCGGAGGTGCTGCCAAACGGTTTCCCCGTGTTACCAATTTTGGATCGCGTGGCATAGCGGGCGCAGTGCGAGGCACTTCGGAATCGCACTTGTTTAGAGCGTGCGGGTTCGCACGAGTCGCACGGCGTCGAGGGCCGCGCCGCGGGCTCCGGCGGTGTCGCCGTTGGGCATAACGCGGATCGCAATCCCGACCTGTTCTTCTCGCTGGCTGGGCATTGCAATGCGGATTTGATCCAAAAACCATCGCTGGAAATCGGCAGATGTTTCAACGGCGCCGCCACCAACTACCAATGCATCAGGATCGAATACGTTGACCATCTCATCGAAGAAGAGGCCCATGGCGTGCGCCTGTACTCTAAAAATATCTAGGCACATGGCATCGCCCTGCTCTGCCAGTCTTCGCACTTGCTTGGCGGCCTGGGCAATGTCACCGACGGCGAGGGGGTGCTTTGGATACCGCGCGAGGAAATAAGGCAGCAGCGACTGCCTGATTGCCGTGAGTGAGCAGAGCGACTCCAAATCCCCAGTCCGACCACAATTACAGTGCGGTACAAGCCCCTCGATGCCCCGAATGGCAGTGTATGGAATGAGCACGTGCCCGAGTTCGCCACCAAATCCATTGCTGCCAACCACCACGCGGCCGTTTACAATGACACCGCCGCCGAGGCCAGTGCCAATGATTGCCGAGATGCTCGTGGACTGATTCTCAGAGCCAAAAATCGACACGTGACCCCACAGCGCCGCGGCATTGCCGTCGTTCAAATAGGTTACCGGCAGGCCAAGCTTTTGCTCTAAGCCAGCGCGGATGTCGTAGCCCGCCCACTGTGGGTGCACAAAATTTGTGGAGCCACGACGGCTTAGCACACCTGTGGCACTTGCAGGGCCTGGCGTGTCGAGCCCTGCGGCAATGGTGTTGGAGAGTTGAACGCCGGCACGGTCTGCCGCCATGGCCAGTCCATCGGCGATCTGACCAAGGCACACCTCGGGCCCCTCAACGCTGTGGGCTGGGTATTCGCAGAGATCTCCGATGAGAAACTGGCCCCGTTCATCTAGAAATGTGTAATTGATTGCCGTCCCACCCAGATCAATGCCAGCGATGATTCGTGCAGTCATGCTTATCCATTCCTTTCTTAAGCCAATTCGCCCGTCATCCCGCGTACAACACTTCGCTTGACATGCCCAACGATTGCCCGGAGGCCTCGCGCGCGGAGGATCCCAAGCACCTCAGCAAGCCCCATTCGCTCGAGAATGTCATCCGGCAGCATGAGCACTTCTTCCGGCGGCCGCCCCTCGATGGCCTCCGCCAGAATCGCCACAAATCCCTTCACTGTGGGGGCCTCGGGAGCCACCTCGGCAATCAGCCGAGAGGCATTGTTCTGCGTTTCAAGCCACAGAAAAACAGGGGTTTGGCACTCATGCACCCGCCGATCCTCGTTTGCTTTACGAGCCTGATACTCAGCGGACAGTGGCGGCAGGCGGCTGGCAAAGTCGAGCAGCAGTTCCAACTTTTCACGGCCGTCCAACTCGGCATATTCGCCGATGATTGCGTCGAGTCGGCTGTGAACGCTGTTCATGCGAGCGGTGTCAACAAGTCGGCAGGAGCGGCGGGCGCATTGCCGCCGGCTGGGGCATTGCCTTGCACGATCGGCACCGCAACGCAATTGCCCCACTCCATCCACGATCCGTCGTAGTTTTTTACATTGCTAAAACCGAGCAAGTACTTGAGCACAAACCATGTCAGGCTGGATCGCTCACCGATGCGACAATACGCAATAGTAGGCGATCGTCGTTTCAGCTTCGTGTCTTTTAGATAGAGCTTCTCGAGTTCCTTTGCGCTCTTGAACGTGCCGTCTTCGTTGCAGGAAAGGGCCCACGGCACGTTCACTGCCCCGGGTATATGTCCACCCCGCAGGGCACCTTCGTTGGGGTAGTCGGGCATGTGCAGGCGAGCCCCCGAGTATTCCTCCGGAGAACGCACATCCACCAGCAGTTTGGATGTGCGTTGGTGCCGCAGCACTTCGTCTCGCATTGCTCGAATGGATCCATCTTGTTCGGGGGCTGTGTACTGCGTATGAAGCGAATTCACGCGGTCGGTAGACCATTCGCGACCGTCGAGTTGCCATCGCTTGCGGCCACCGTTCATGACTCGGCAGTCTTTGTGGCCGTAGAGCTTGAAAACCCAGAGAGCGTAGCACGCCCACCAGTTGTTCTTGTCGCCGTAAAAAACAACGGTTGTATCGGGGGAGATGCCGTTGGCTTGGCACAGCTTTTCAAAACCTGCGCGGTCGATATAGTCGCGGCAGACTTGGTTTTGCAGATCGACCTGCCAGTCGATTTCAATGGCGCCACGGATGTGGCCTTGGGTATAGAGGGCCCTATCCTCATTGGATTCCACAATCCGCACTGCCGGATCGCCGAGGTGCGCAGCCACCCACTCGCACGAAACGAGCATGTCGGGGTTTTCGTAAGCAGCCATGATGCCATCTCCTTCTTCAGACCGGTCGCCACAGATTGAAATAATAGTGGATCGCCCCGTCACCCGCAACGAGCCCTCGTAGAACGGTGGCTCCATCCGCTAGGATACACCAGCATCTGTCCGAGAGTCTTTTTGTATCACCGCAGCTACTTTTCCGCAGCAACAGCCAAGTTCAAGGAGCACCGTGCCGTCCGATGGGTCCAGCCTTCATTTTTCAGATCTCTGATCTCAATAAAAAGTTCGGTCAGCGGGAAATTCTCAAGAACATCAACGTTGCGTTCTATCCCGGCGCAAAGATTGGTCTGCTAGGGCGCAATGGCTCAGGCAAGAGTACGCTCATGAAAATCATGGCGGGCCTCGACATTGAATTTGAGGGCACGACCCGGCTCGCTGAAGGTTTCACCGCAGGCTATCTCTCGCAGGAGCCACAACTGGATCCTAGCAAGACCGTGTTTGAAAACGTGCAAGATGCCGTTGCCTCGACGCGAAAAATCCTGACGCGTTTTGAGCAGATTAACGCTCGGCTAGGAGAGCCGATGGAGCCTGCCGAGATGGACAAGCTGCTTACCGAGCAGGCTGCTGTGCAAGACCAGATCGAAGCGCAAAACGCTTGGGATATCGATCGGCAGGTGGAAATTGCGATGGATGCAATGAACTTGCCTCCCGGCGAGTGGGCCGTGACAAATCTTTCTGGCGGCGAGCGAAGGCGCATCGCGCTGTGCAAACTCTTGCTCGAAAAACCAGACTTGCTCCTCCTTGACGAACCTACAAACCACCTCGATGCTGAGAGCGTAGCGTGGCTGGAGCGGCATCTGGCGGAGTATGCCGGCACCGTGGTGGCCGTCACGCACGACCGCTACTTTCTCGACAATGTTGCTAAGTGGATTCTGGAAATTGACCGCGGGCGTGGCATTCCTTGGGAGGGGAATTACTCGTCGTGGCTGGAGCAGAAGCGGGCCCGCCTCGCAGAAGAGGAGAAAGCGGCTAGCGTTCGTCAGAAGACGCTCGACCGCGAACTGGAGTGGATCCGGATGTCGCCCAAGGCGAGGCAGGCCAAAAGCAAGGCTCGCGTGACCTCTTTTGAGAAATTGTCTGCGGAGCAATCTGCGGCCCGCGAGGACGATATTGAAATGTCGATTCCAGCCGGGCGGGCTTTGGGCGATCTGGTTGTGGAGGCGGAGGGCGTGAGCAAGGCCTTTGGCGACAAGGCGCTCATCGAGAATTTTTCATTTCGACTGCCCCCTGGGGGCATTGTTGGCATCATCGGCCCCAACGGTGCCGGAAAAACAACGCTCTTTCGAATGCTGGTTGGTCAGGAAAAGCCCGACACCGGCACGATCAAAATTGGAGCCACGGTGGATATCGGCTATGTCGATCAAAACCGCGATGCCCTCGACCCAAACAAAACAGTGTTTGAGGAAATCTCAGGTGGGCACGACACGATCGAATTAGGCAAGCGCACGGTCAACGCTCGAAGCTACGTGGCTAAATTTAATTTCCAAGGCCCCGATCAGCAGAAAAAAGTTGGCACGCTCTCTGGCGGCGAGCGAAACCGTGTGCACCTTGCCAAGTTGTTGCGACGCGGTTCCAACCTGCTGCTCCTCGATGAGCCGACGAACGATCTTGATATCGACACGCTGCGTTCGCTGGAAGAAGGTATTGCGAACTTCGCGGGCTGCGTTGTTGTGATCACGCACGATCGCTGGTTTCTGGATCGCCTCGCGACGCACATCATTGCGTTTGAGGGAGACGGTTACGTCCACGTCTGTGAGGGCAACTTCGAAACGTACCAGCGTCAGCGACACGAGCGGTTGGGTATCGACGCAGACGAACCGCACCGCTTCCGCTACAAGAAGCTCCAGCATTAACAACGGGCTTCTGCGTCTGCGCACGCGGCATTGCTGCGATTCGTTATGCCATCGGCAGTTGCACTGCGGCGGCAGTAGCGCGGAGTTCTTTTGGAAGCGGAAAGTAGACGTCCTCTTCGCGGATGGTGCGATCTTCGACGGTGGCGTTGTAGCGGGACTTCAGCCATTCGACGCAGTCTTGCACCACGCTCTCGGGGGCGCTTGCACCCGCCGTGATGACAACCGTTTCGTCGCCGGCAAACCAGGCCGGATCGATCTCCCCTGCCCCATCAATTAAATGTGACGGGATGCCTCGTTCGCAGGCCAGTTCAGCCAGTCGTTGGCTATTGGAACTGTTGCGGCTACCCAGCACGATTACCAGATCGGCGTCGGCCGAGAGCAATCGCACTGCCTCCTGACGGTTTTGTGTAGCGTAGCAAATGTCGTCTTTGGGCGGGCCGACAATGTGTGGAAATCGCTCTTTGAGCCGGGCGATGATCCGCGAGGCGTCGTCGACCGAGAGAGTCGTTTGGGTCAGGTACGCCAACTTATCGGTGAAGTGGAATGTGAGGGAGTCTACTTCTTCGGTGTTGTCAACCAGCGTGAAGGCGTCCGGAGCCTGTCCCATCGTGCCGATCACCTCGTCGTGTCCCTCGTGACCGATCAACACGATGCGGTAGCCAGCCTTGGCATACTTGATCGCCTCCAGATGCACTTTTGTCACCAGTGGACAGGTGGCATCGATGGCCCGAAGCTGCCGCTGGGCTGCCATGAGACGCACCTGGGGTGCCACTCCGTGTGCCGAAAAGAGGAGCACGGCCCCCTGTGGCACCTCTTCAACGGTGTCTACAAATATGGCGCCTTTCCGTACAAACCGTTCCACAACGTGCTTATTGTGAACAATTTCGTGAAACACATAGATGGGCGTACCGTAGAGACGGATCGCCATTTCGAGTGTCTCGATCGCCATATTCACGCCAGCACAAAATCCTCGTGGACCGGCAAGCAGGATCTTCATCGCAGAGTTCCAGTGTGAGTATGTGTTGCGTATGAGCCTAGGGCATCCTAACGGAAATCAGGTTTTTTGTCGCCGAACGGATTTCACTTCGGCTGCGACTCGGGCTTCTTGTTCTTGTAAGACGTGGGAACGCAACGAACCGTGGCACGGGGGGGCGTGGTAGGCCGTGATAGACATGGGCACAGATGCTCGCGACAGAACTGGCAAAAGCTCGCCGAGCATTTGGTTTTTCGATCCTTCTGAGAGCGGCATCACCGCAGAATCAGAGCAGAGAAAAAGCTGGCGCGAGGAGGCTAATGCCGTTCCGGAGTCAATGCGTTTGAAACCTGCACCCGTTGAAGTGGTGGGCCTGATATGCTGACATCGGAATGGATTGTTCGTAACATGCACGGTGACCGAGTGAATCGTGATCGGTCTCAATCTTTCATATAGCATTCTGGTGCATAGCTGTGGCCCGTCATTCTCAAGATAGAAAGGCTCTCGCTGGGCAGAGAGATCCCACGGCGTGTCAAGTATCGGCTTTGCCCGGGGGGGCGACTCTGGCTGAATCTGAGGCATTTTGCCGAGGGGTGGCGAGGCACTACGAAAATTTTACGGTTGCCACTCGGTTGGTGCCGAAGCGGTTGCGGCAGCATCTCACGAATGTCTATGCGTTTGCCAGGTGGAGCGATGACTTGGCTGATGAGTCGCCATCTCCCTCCGAGGCAGCCAGAGGCTTAGCCCATTGGCGGCAGCACCTTGAAGCGTGCTTCGCAGGCAGTTCAACGCATCCTGTTTTCAGAGCGCTGGCTGAGACTGTTCGGCAGACGGGTCTCACGATCAAGCCATTCTCAGATTTGCTGAGTGCTTTCGAGGAGGATCAGGTATTCGATCAGGATCAGATTCGCGTCCGCTACGCAACTCGGGCCGAACTGCTCGACTACTGCCACCGCTCTGCCGATCCGGTAGGCCGCATCGTGCTGGCCTTGGAAGGCTGCCACGATCCGGAGTTGATCAGCATGTCGGATGCGATCTGCACGGGTCTGCAATTGGTCAACTTTTGGCAAGACGTGAAGCGAGACAGGCTCGCAGGCAGAGTCTATCTGCCGAGGGACGATATGGATCGTTTTGGAATCGAAGAGACGGCGCTGGATGCAAGCAGGGCATCGCCCGACCTCGTCAGGCTATTGCGAGAGGAGGTTGCATGGGCGAGCGAGTGCTTTGCCGCTGGCTCCCCACTGGTAAAGCGGGCGCCGCCTGTGCTGCGGCCGGCGATCAGGATGTTTTTGGCGGGTGGCCGCGCGGTCGCTTCGTGTGTGGAGCGAGCGGGCTTCGATACGCTATCGGTACGGCCCACGGTTGGAACGTGGACACGGTTGCGTCTGGCTGCCGCCGCGTGGTGTGAGATCACAACGGCTCCTTGGAGAAGCCGTGCATGAACACGCTTGCCGCCGATCACGCTGCGTGCGCCGAGGTGCTCCGTCGCTCGGGCTCTAGTTTTGCGATGCCGATACGATTGCTGCCGCTGGAAAAACGGCGAGGCACGACGGCACTCTATGCATTATGCCGCCGCGTTGACGATATCGTCGACGATGCCGCAGACGCGGTGTCCGCTGAGGCATCCCTCAACGCGTTTGAGTCCTCGCTGCACGCAGCACTTGCCGGTGAGCCAGCAGGGGATCCGGTGGTCCGTGCAATGGTCGATACCGTCCGACGGTTTGGTGTGCCCAAGAACTACTTAGACGATATTGTGGACGGCGTTCGCATGGATCTCACGCATCACGTGTACAGCACATTCGCGGACCTGGAGGGCTACTGCCGTCGGGTGGCCAGCGCCGTTGGTCTCGCTGCGATTCACATTTGGGGCTTTCGTACCACCGAGGCTTTATCCGCTTCCCATGCCTGCGGCTTGGCATTTCAGCTCACCAATATCCTGCGGGACATTCCTGAAGATCTGGCGCGCGGCAGGATTTACATTCCCCAAGAAGTTTTTGCCGTCTCTGGGTGCAGCGTCGACGACCTGCGGGCTGGCCGGATTGGGGAGGGCTTTGCCGGGGTTGCTGAAATCACAATCAATCGTGCCGAGATGTTCTTCCAGCAGGCGGAATCGCTGGACACAATGCTCTCCACCGATGGGCGCCTGGTCTGGCGAGCGATGTTTGGAGTCTATCGGGCGATGCTGGGATCGGTGCGGCGATGTGGCGTAGGGATTTTCACGCAGCGAGTGCGGCCGAGCCGACCGCTGGCGACTGGTGCAGCAGTGGCTACTCTTCTCATGGGGCCACGGCTGACTGGGCCGTGGCTGTTGGGGCCAACGATTCGACCAGCCACGCAGATCGCGACGCATACGGCATCGCCTCAACCCCGGCGTCGAGTAATTATTGTAGGAGGTGGCTTGGCTGGATTGGCGGCGGCGGCCTCGCTGGCTGAGTGCGGGCGCGGCCTGCTGGATATCACGGTGTTGGAAGGGAGGCGTCGAGCCGGTGGACGGGCCGCATCATTTGAGGATCCAGTGGCCGGTGGGTTGGTCGATGCCTGCCAGCATGTGGCCATGGGTTGCTGCACGAATTTTATTGATTTGTGCCATCGGGCAGGCTGTTCCGACGCTCTGCGCAAGGATCGCACGATGTGGTTCATTGCCGCCGACGGCCTCCGCTCGGCCTGTACTCCTTCGGGCTGGTTGCCGGCACCGCTCCATCTGGTACCGCTGCTCCTTTCGATGAGCCACTTCACGCTGCGAGAAAAAGCGACGCTGGCTCTAGGGATGTTGCGACTGGCTCGGTATCGCGGGAGTGATGCCGACACCAACCAAACAGCGGTCCAGTGGCTGGAGTCGATCGGTCAGCCGGCACAAGTGATGCGGCTTTTCTGGCAACCGGTGCTGGAAAGTGCGTTGGGGGAATCGATCGATTTGGTAAGCGTAGCGGCGGCGAGGAAGGTCGTTGTGGATGGTTTTATGGCGCATCGCGAAGCCGCCACACTCCTCGTGCCAACGCAACCGCTGGGAGTGCTGTTTGGCGAGCGACTCGTGGAGTGGCTGGAGAAGCAAGGCGTTGCCGTTGAAACTGACCGCATGGTTACGGCCATCGATCGCGGTCCAGACTCACTGATCAGCTGGGTGCGGTGCGGCGATTTGGCCATTCCCTGTGATGCGGTCATTGTGGCCTTGCCTTGGAAGCAGACCGCCCGACTGCTACCCGATCTGGTGCCCGCTGCCGATGAGCAGCTGGCTGGTTCGCCCATTACAGCAGTACACGTGTGGTTTGATCGGGACGTGATTGACTTGCCGCATGCCGTGCTGGTGGGCCGCGTGTCGCAGTGGGTATTTTGTCCATCGGTTAGTGATGTGACCGTTGGCGCAAGCACTCCCTGTACAGCAAAAGGTTATTGTCAGGTGGTGATCAGCGCATCACGAGGATTGCTCGGGGGCAACCGCGAGCAACTGCTCGAAACGGTCGTCGGAGAATTGCGAGAACTTTTTCCACGGGCCCGTGAATCGCAGGTTGTGGATGCGCGGATTGTGACCGACCCAACTGCTGTTCTGTCGGTGCGTCCAGGAGTCGAGCGGTTTCGGCCACCCTCCCGCACAGCCATTGGCAACCTCTTTCTGGCCGGCGATTGGACGGCCACCGGATGGCCATCCACGATGGAAGGGGCTGTACGCAGCGGTCGCATCGCGGCGGCTGCAGTGGCCAAGGACTCCAGGATGCCATCAATGCCGCTCACCGCGGATTTGCCAAAAAACTTTCTGGTTCGGCTGATCACAGGCAGGGAGTGAGCCGCAAGAACCAAGAGTCGCACTCTCGCCGCTCCATAGTGGGAGCAAATAATGGAGCAACAAAAAAGCCTTTTTTAGGCAGATTTTCATCTGTTGTGGTCCGCCTTTAGGGGCAAAAGCTGCTCACGGGAAAGAAATAATCGAAAGGGTTGTCTGGTTTGTAAAAGTGAACTACTGTTGGGTATTCAACCAATTCGTGTCGATTCTTCAAGAGGAAAGTCACTCATGATCAATGTTGCCAGTGCCGGAGTGAGCGATGTCGCCTCGCTGTCGAGTGTTTGGGCGGTTATGGAGGCGGCTCGGGCAGGCGCAGCCGATGCTCAGAAGGCAGCCGAAGGTTTAGCGAAAGGTTTTCTGCCTGCGGTGTCGAAGGCGCTCGCCAGCGGTACGCATGCAACCGGTTTTGCTATCGGCTATGCGGTTGTATTCCCAGCATATCTCGTCGTGCAGATTCTGCCCCGCCAGAACGCCATTATGTATGGCCTAGCCGATGGCGGTCGAGCCGGCTTGGATCTAGCAAAAGAGTCGCTGCGTCCTGCACCGCAACCGATGCTCTCGATCGCTCCTGTTTCTGCATGATCCGATTGTATTTCTTCCCGATTCCTTATTCCCGCATTGCATCTTCCGTGTGTCTGTTCTCTCCCTCTCCCCTCATGTGAAAGTGTTTTCATGACTCGCTCTGAGTTTGGCTATTTCTGTGCCGGTATGGCTGCTGGGGCCGCGGGGCATGCGGCGTTTCCACAGCTCAAAGAGAAGTTTTCCCCCTATCTGGCTGGCGCTGCTGTTTTTGCTCAGCAGGCATTTGGGGATGCCATGAAGAGCGCTATGGAAACGGTTGAGTCGATGCAGCGGGCAGGCGAGCCTGTGGGGAGTGAGTTTTTTGCAGCCAAGCCAGTCGCTGATGCTGGTTCGGCGGCCTCGGCCACCGCTCGTGGCGCGGCCTGAGGCTGAACGTGGCTCAGCCAACCGTTCATGGCAAGATTGAAATCACTGGACGTACAGCGAATGAAGAAGGGCGTTTCTCACCACTGGAATCTGCATCATGGACGTACGCATTACATTTCCTCGGTTAGGCTTTATTCAGGTCGATGGGGCGTTATTTGCTGACTCCAGCAGCGAGGCCTGTAAGCGGTTTGTATCGTGCGCATTTGAGGTGGAAGCCATCCAGCAGGTGCTCGTGACGGGCGGCCGGAGGTCCCGCGTCATGCTCAGCTACGCGGCCCAGAAGGCTTCGCCTCGCGAGATCGTGGCCCAGATCGCAAAGAATCTCGCCCGTCAGCCCTTGGTGAGCCACTCTGCAAAAGGCCATGAATCGCCAGACAATGGCGTGCCGACGGACGCGTCCTTGGGGCCGGTCGCCCAGCCTTTAGCTGGGGCTGTTGACTCGCCGCTGGCCCGTGACCGACGTGGGGCGATGCGACTCGAGCGGCACGAAGGCGGCATCTCCGGTTGGTGCGTTGTGAAAGAGAGTCCGGGCCGCGTGACATTGCGGCACCCGGTGCTCCACCGCAAGGCAGATGTCGCGCAGGCCATCGAGCGAGAATTAATGAGCGTGCTGGGGATTGATCGCTACGCCACCAGCACGTTTTTCTCGACGGTCACCGTCGACTACGACCGCCGCCAGCTCTCCCGCAGCCAAGTGGTTGAGATTCTAGATGGCGTGCTGGCAGGCACCGAGATTCCAACCAAGCTCGATAAGCTCGATCTTTCGCTCCCCATTTGTACCGCCTCCATGCCGCTGGCCGCAGCAGCGCAGTTTGCTTTTCCGCCGCTGTTGCCAGTGGCCGCTGCGGTGTTTGCGTATACGTCGATCCCCTGCTTCAAGGGCTCGTACCAGTTGATCTTTAAGGAAAAGCGGCTGGGATGCGATGTGCTGGACGTTCTCGTTGTGGTGGGCTGTCTGTCCACGATGCAGATTTTCCCGGGGAGCATTCTGTGCTGGTGTTTGGCGCTTGGGCGAACGCTGGTGCGTCGGACCGAAGACCGTTCCAAAAAAATGCTGCTGAATGTGTTTGGCAAGCAGCCCCGATACGTCTGGCTCGTGAAAGACGGATTGGAAGTGCAGGTGTCCATGAGCACGCTGCAGCAAGGCGATGTGATTGTCGTCAATACAGGCGAAGTGGTGCCAGTGGACGGTGTTGTGGCCGAGGGCATTGCCATGATCGACCAGCACGCTCTGACCGGCGAGAGCACGCCAGCGGAAAAAGGTCCTGGCGACCGGGTGTTTGCGTCAACCATCATGGTGGCAGGCAAGCTCTTTGTGGCTGTTGAAAGTAGCGGTACAGAAACGGCCAGTGCCAAGATTGGAAAAATTCTGGCTGACACCGCCGGTTACAAACTCTCACGCCAGCACGCCGGCGAGCGACTGGCGGACAGGGCTGTTTTGCCAATGATGGCTCTGGGGGCGTTGGGTTATTCGACGCTTGGCCCAGCGGGAGCCGTGGCAATTGTGAATTGCGATTTAGGCACCGGTATCCGGATGGCCGCGCCCTTGGCGATGCTCAGTTCGCTGGCGCTGTGCGCCAGCAAGGGCATTCTGATTAAGGATGGCCGAGCGCTGGAGCTCATGAGCGAGATCGATACCGTGCTCTTCGACAAAACGGGCACGCTTACGCGGGAGCGGCCTGAGGTGGGCGTCATTCACGCGTGTGCCCCGTGGGACGGGCAGACGATTCTGCGGTACGCTGCCGCTGCCGAGCATAAATTTCACCATCCCATTGCGCTGGCTATCCTGCACGAGGCTCAGATCCGCGGCATCGAATTGCCCACCGTCGCGGACACCGAATTCAAGGTGGGGTTTGGCATCACCGTGCGGCTCGATAATCGCACGGTGCGAGTTGGCAGCCGACGCTTCATCGAGATGGAAGGTATCCCCCTTCCGCAGGATGCCGTGGAGGCACTCGAACGGGCGCACGTCCTTGGCAACACGATGGTGATGGTGGCCGTTGACGACGCATTTGGCGGTGCCATCGAATTGCAGGCCGCCGTGCGCCCCGAAATAACCGAGATCATCGCGGGCTTACGCAAGCGAGGTATCAAGCATCTGGCAATTATCTCTGGCGATCACGAGGCCCCAACCAAGCGGCTGGCCGAGCAACTTGGTATGGATCGCTATTTTGCCCAAGTGCTGCCCGCCGAAAAGGCCGACTATGTCGCGAAACTGCAGGCCGAGGGGAAGAAAGTTTGCTTTGTGGGGGACGGGATCAACGACTCGATCGCCCTCAAAAAAGCAAACGTCTCGATCTCGCTGCGGGGTGCTTCGACGATTGCCACAGACACAGCTCATATTGTGTTTCTAGACGAAGGCTTGGCGCATCTCTGCGAATTGCGAGATATCGCCAGCAATCTTCGCGCAAACGTGCAGCGGAGTTGGCACATGATCGTGGTGCCAAATGTGATTTGCGTGGCGGGTGTGTTCACAATGGGTTTTGGGATTATGGCCAGCGTGTTGTTCAACAACATCACTGCGGTGGCCGCGCTGGCCAACGGCCTACTGCCAATGCGAAAGGTGGCAGCCATTGAGGCCCAGCGTCGCAAGGCCATCGGCTTTGAGCATGCTGCTGGTGGAGGCCCTCCTGCGACGCACACCACGCAGGGCACTCGCGTGGCTGTGTTCACGAATCAGGGCGATGCCGGTGGATCAAATCCAGTGCCCCGGCTCGACACAGGCATTCAGTCCGATACGGAGTCGCAAAGGGATCACGCTGATCACGCTGCTCCGCAGGCAAACCAAGCGAGGTGGAACCGGCTCGAAGATGCATCCACCACAAGGCGGGCTTTGGCATCTCCGCCGAAGCTCTCGGGTGTATGACGCCGCCAGCCAACTCACTTGCCGTACGGTTGGACCAGGGAGGCAGGGTCGTGCGCGTGCAATCGCCCTGGCTTGCGCAAGGGAATGAAGTTGCCAGACTTTCGTTTCTGGCACGAGTGTTGGCCAGCGGCGATGTTGAGCGAGTGGACGTCGATTCGCGTCGCGCCACGGCCACGATTCACATGGCCAGCGCAGAGGGCAATGCGACCAAGCCGCCTGCCACCATGCTTGCAGAATTGGCCGCTGTGGTGCGAGGAAAGAGCAGGAGCGGGCAGGCCCATGGTGTTGCGGTGGAGTCGTTACCACAGGATTGCTTGGAGCGTGCCGCGGTCACGATTCGCCGCTATGGCAGCCAGTTGACCACGTGGGAGGTGATCGTTGATCGCCCCGACAGTTTACGACTGCGGCATCCATTCATGCGGAGCGACCGCACGTTTGCAGGCCGGGTAGAACGCATGGTGGCCACAATGCCCGGCGTGCAAGACGCTCGGCTCGGGCTTTGGAATGCTGATACTGTCGTTCGTTTTGACCCGGTCCTGTTCGATGCGTCAGCAATGCTCGCTGTGGTGCAAACAATGGTGAACGAGCGGGGCCCCGGTCCGGTGGGGGCTTCGAAGCTGGAGATGCTGGGGACGTCGGCATCGCTGGCTGTTGCGGCGATCACTGACTTTCTTTTTCCTGCCCTCTATCCGCTCAGTGCTGCGCTGCTTGTAGGTACCAATTTACGCACGATCTCCACGGCTGTTAGTGATCTGCGACGCCACCGGATCGGGCTGGCGACAGTGTTTACGGCCATCACGATCGGCACGCTCTCGACAGGACAGTTTTTGGCATCTGGGCTGATGGCGTGGTCGTTTGATTTTTGGCGACGGCGGCATCGCCGCGACATCGATGCCGAGCGTCAATTGCTCTTGGAAGACGCGATTCCCATGCCAGCGTGCTCGCGGGTCGAAGCGATAGATGGCACGAATCGAATGGAGGTTATGAGTAGGATCCATCCGGGCGATCAGATTTGTCTGGAGCAATGGGATCTGGTGCCAGCCGATGGCCACACCGTGCGAGGATCCTGCCTCGTGGACGAACGATTTGTGCGGGGCACTAGTGGCGTGCGAACCGTGCGCACTGGCGAGAGGCTCTTGGCAGGGGCAATGGTGGTCGGCGGCAACGCGGTACTCGTTGTGGAAGAGCCGCCCCAACGCACGAGGCTCGCGAGTATTGGCCGCGCTGTGACGGTGGCCACACGGCCTGAGCCCGGCCGATATGCCGCAACGGCTAGCGGTGATCGCTTCGCCTCGCAGATGGTGGCACCCACGCTGGCAACAGCTGGGTTGGGACTGCTAACGGGAGGCATTCCCACTGCGATCGCGATTATGCGTCCCGACTATGGCAGCAGCGAGTCTGTGGCCGTCTCGCTTGAGGATCTCGATGCGGTCGCCGGTGCGCTGGCTGTGGGTTGCTGCCTTCGCCTGCCAGCATCGCTGGATCGTCTGTCGGATATCGACACGCTTGTGGTGATAGACGACCCAGGCCTTTTAGTGCGAGGACTTGTTGTTTCTCGCATCGTCAATCGTGTGGAGTGCGACGCAGAGCCACTGCGATGTGCCGCCAGTCTGGCACGCTTTCTTGCTGACGATCGACGCAGTGCACTCGCGCAGGCCGCGCGAGAAAAAAAACTTGTGCTGATGGATCTCACGACGGATCAATTTGGGGCTGGCAGCGCAATCGCCATCCGTGCTCGGCTGGGCAAGCGTGAGCTTGTGTTGCGAGAGGTCGAGTCCTTACCTCAGAGCATAGAGAAAGAAGGCCAGCGGCAAGGTAGCCAAACAGCCACTGACCAGCCAGTCGAAGCACCGCTCGTGCTCGAAATCGACGGAGTACCGGTCGCAACGTTTGAATTCGCGCGGGCCCTGCGATACACGCTGCCAGACGTGCTCTTGCAGGCAAAGGAGCGGCAGCCATTTGCGGCAATGCTCGTGTCTGCCGAAGGCGAGGAAGCAGTGGCTCAGCGGGCCCAGTCGCTCCATTTCGACGCCTGGAGATCGAGTCTGAATCCAGCGGCCGTTGGGCGGCTGATTCATGGCCTCCGGGAAGCCGGCCGCGTCGTGGGGTTTGTCGGCCCGTGCAGTCAATTTGCCTCTGCCGTGGCTGCCTCGGATGTGGCGATCGACGTGGAGACGGAGTGTAATATCGACACCACGCCAGCAGGGATTGTATCGTTGGCTGGACAGATTGACTCGCTGCCAGATTTATTTGCTGCGGCCCATGGCAGGCGTGATCGCTTGCGTTCTGTTCGGAGGCTGGCGTTCGTGCCCAACGCAGCCTGCGTTGTCGGGGCTTTGTTTCTCGGGTTCACTGGAATCTTTGCCGTGCTCATCAGCAATCTAGGCACACTTGGCGTGTATACGACAACCAACCGATCGCACCACGCCAACTCCCGTTCGCGGTGGCTGCGGAACCGATCGTCCCTCTCACTTCGGAAGCGATCGTCGGAGGGGTCACTCATCCATAAGCCACGTCTCGAAAAACAGCAGTGCGACGGTACGAAGCCCTACAAACAGAATGAATTGATTCATGGGAAGTGAAACGCCATCTACCACGCAGTTCGAACCGACTGACGCGCAGCGGCAGCGGATCAAGCATCTCCCTCGCGAGGTGGGCGTATTGATGCTGACTGTTGGCGTTGGCGGCATGATCCTACCAGGGCCCGTCGGGATACCATTTGTCCTGCTGGGGTGTGTGATTCTTTGGCCAGGTGCCTTCAGTCGTGTGGAAACGATGTTGGAGCACAGGTTTCCCAGCGTACACCGAGAGGGCTTTCGCCAGATCAATCGGTATCTGGTCGATCTTGAGGAGAGGTATCCGTATGGCCTCAACGCCAAACGATCGCGTATGTAGGCCAATCGAAAACAACTGGTTGTGGAGTTTACGCACAAGTTTCTACGAATCTGCTCCGGAAGCCCCAATACTTTTTCTGTTCAACCGTTCCTCCCTAAACGTGATGCTCCTATGGATGACACCTCTTTTTCAAATGCTGTGGTCACCAATGGCTTGGTGATCGATAGTCCGAGTAACAATGGCAGGCCGCTCACCCGTTACGAACAGTATGCGATTCAAAAGGTCGCTGAATGGAAAAGCTCGCGGCCCAGTAGCCTCACTGTTTTCGTCGACACGTTTACTAAGCCGATTACGTGGGCCGTGGGGCACTGCGTTCCGAAATCAGTGGTCACAAATCTTGTGGCATCCCTCGAAGTGATAGCTTCGAAGGCCGATGGCGTGCGGGATGTTTTGGTGGCGGCGAAGATACGCGACGTGAGCGAGATGTTCGCAAAGTCGCTTGAGGAGTGCGATACGATCGCCAAGCACTTTAGCTCCAAGGCCGAACGCTTCTCGATGGTGGAGGGAATGGCAACAGAATTTGCCGGACCTGCTGTGAGTGTGCCGAGGCAGTTGCTCTCGGCCCTGCGGTCAATTGCGAAGATCGGCCATTGCTACGGCTATAGGCTGGACCGGAAAATCGATCGGGGCACGGTCATTGATATTCTTGAGATAGCGATGCTTCAGGAACCCGAGGAAAGGCAGCAGGTGCTTGCCGCTTTGCATGCCGCGCTGGACGCCAAAAGGGATCCCAGTTTGGGGCAAGCCGACGTGATCGCCCGAACAACGCGAGGCATGATTGCCGAGGAGACGCTCGACATGATCCCCATCGTCGGCACTGCCATGGCGTTTCTATTTGACAATACGTTTATGCACCACGTCGATGACACAGCTAGGTATGTTTTTAAGGAACGATGGCTTCGCGATACCGGCAGGATTGCCTCCATTCCACCGGCCGCTGAGGGGAGTCGCAATCACAGCCTCAACGAACTGGGGTTGGCTGTTGGACAGACCGTCTATTGCGTAGGTGCGGTTGTTGGTTTTACGGTCACGCTGCCAGTCGCACTGGTTCGTCGGCTCGTGGGGAACAGGCCGGGCCCGATGAGCCTCGGGGCTAGGCACGGGGCCGATTCGGCCGTTGCAGATGCCAAAGAGTTTTTCGCTGGAGTTCGCAGCGTCGTGGAAATCGATGGACCCGGCCCATTGTTTGAGCCAATTCAGCCATAAAATTGAAGGATTACGAGGCTTTCACGCAGTTCACCATCCAGCCGTTTGCATCGCGGTTAGAATGAAAGTAACCTTCGGTGAATCATTTGAATCCCTCGTTCACTGAGTCCCCGTACCACATCCAATTGCGTTTATCCCCAGCCCAAAAGAGAATATATGACTCACGACTCAACATCTGCGCCGGTTGCCGATCCATTCGTTGCTGTGGCTGATGCCATGCAATCTGCAGCCGATAGCATGACTCACGGTGCTGCCGCGGCTCGCGATGCGGCGGTGGAAGCGATGCCATCCATCGGACAGTTTGCCAACCGCTTTATCTATTCCACGTGTTACACGCTCTCGTACGGCGTTGTTTTTCCTTTGGCTTTGGTGGCGCTTTCGGTGCCTCAGAACAACCCGCTCGTCCACGGCCTCGTGGATGGTTCACGGGCCGCCCGCAACAAAGTGGACGAGATGATTGGCAGTATGGCAGCGACTTCAGTTGCTGCTGGTTGCGATGCTGCTGGCTGCTGCGACGCTCCATCATCCGAAACCGCTGCCTCCTGAAACCGGATCATGCAGGCAGCGAGCGGCAGAGCAATTCGATTGAATCGGCAAGCGTGCGGCCATCCACAACGGCCTGTTCCCAAAGGTTCCATAGCTCGACGGCCGCTCTCGGCCGGTGGCCAATAGCTGCAATCGCCGTGCCGAGCTTCCGCATGGCCGACTGTGGCCTGGCCAACGCGGCAATTTCGGCGGGCAGTGTCTGCGAGGCGGTATCCGACACCACCCGCAGCGACATGCAGTCCAACCCAGCAGTGAGGGCCACCTTTGCAACGCCCCACGTTTCCATATCGACCAACTCCGCAGCCAGCGACTGAGCAACCGACTTCTTTTCCTCAGCGGTACACAGTACGCGATCCACAGTGGCAAGCGTGAGGCTCTGTGATCGTGGCCGCGAGGCTCCTTTGGTCCACGGTTCGTCGACGGCTTGAGTAGGGTATGGCATGAGAGCGAGTGGTTCTTCATTCATGCGAACGACCCGCGAGGCTGTTGCAACGCTGCCCCGGGCGATCCCGGCAACGAGTGCTCCGGCAAATCCCGCGCTCAGGATGAACTGCGGATGGTGGCCGTCGATCAGCATTTGCGTGGCTGCAGAGGCCTTTTCGATCCCAGTTCCACCCACCACCCAGGCCACTCGGCGGTCAGCCACCGTGCCCTCCCGAATCAGAAATCCATCGGGGCGAATTTCCAGAATATCGCGGCCGCGGGTCTCAAACGCATCGGCTTCGATGGCCAGAGCAAATACCACACCGACGTGGCAGCGTCTACTATCCAGAAATGGGTGCATGAATAAGCCGCTCGAGAGTCGGATTTCACCTGCATGGTATTCCCAGTCGCGAGCCAATGAAACTGGGCACCAGATATTAGTTCATTTCACAAAGCTGGGCCAGAAACAAAGTCTCGCAAAGGCTGCACGCAGATCGTGCCAGCACGAGCAGGGCTTTTGTTCGCAGTGCCGGCACGGTTGCGTGTGCACCCACTTGACTTCGCCATACACGAGTTTCTTCTCGATCTCTTCAATCTCGGTCTTGTAAAGCTTCTTTTTGATACGAACGTCGCCGCAGGGGGGATTGTGCTCTGGGTCGCATGAGTTCTCGTGCCACGGTTCGCGGCCCGGCACGCACTCCCACGAACACTTCACATCGTATTGGGGTTTCTTGATCTTCTTGTCTTCGTAGCGGGGCGTGCAGACAGGCACGCACTCTTGGCAGTCATCGCAGCTGTGTTTTGTACACGGGCAACCGGCATCGACAGAGAGAGCGAACGCCCACGCGAAGCAGACGCAGGCTCCGCAGGCGATCAAGAATAGAGAGCGACGCATGGAGTGTCCTTTTATCCGGAGCAATGATGGTGTCAGAAATCAAAAGCCAATCGAGTACCGAAGCCGTTGATGCCGCCGCTACCGTTAACATTGTTGATGTTGACAAATTGGCGGTACGTAAAGTCGTAGTTGAAGTAGATGCGCGCGTTGGGGTTGACCAGCCAGTTGAGTCCAATCGTCATGCCGTTCAAGACTCCGCCATTCACTTGGCCGTCACTCAGGCAGAGGTAGTTGTAGCGGGCTGCCAACTGCCAGGCCCCCTCGCTCACGACAGGGCGGCCCCTGCGGCCCCCTTCCCGCACGACGTAGAAATTATTGCGGGGAATCGGCCTGTCAAATCGGCTTTCGATCAGCGAGTAGGTTCGGCTCTCGCCCGTCAGAAAGTAGAGTACCTCTGCGTAGCCGCCTTGATAAAATACGGTGCCAAGCGAGGTGCCCGGGGCCGGTTGTTGGCCGGTGATGCCTTTGTTATTCTCGAATCCATCGATGGCCTTACTGGGTGTTCGTGCATTGTAGAGCCAGGAGCCAAAGTATTCGGACTGGAACGACCACGGCCCGTTATTCCCTACGAACTCCAAGCCAACCATGTTTTGCCAGTTGGCCTGAAGGAGGCCGGTGTCGGCGTAGATTGAATTGAGTGGGCCGGGGGGGCCATTGCGGATGTCGCCTCGGCTGCGAAACCGGGTGTACGGGAGGGTGGGGCCGGTCGGATCGCCCGTTACTTGATCGTATGCAGGTGCTCGCCGCTGGGGTTCCATCGTGCGGCCTGAGACTCCTAGGTGGATCAGTTTGCGTCCCTCATCCTCAAACACAGGTAGCATGACGAATCGGCCGACCGTCTGGCTGCCACCAGTGGTGTTGGAGAAGCCGAACGGAGCATTGATGTTCTTGAATTCGCCCACCTGCCAAGCTACCCGGCCGTCGTAGGCGCTATTCATGATTTGGATGCCAGGCACGAAGCCGTTATTGAATGGGCCTTCAAAAGCGTCCTGGCTAAAGGAACGCTCCATGAAGTTGAGCCAGCGGCTGCTTGTGAGATGCTCAAAACCATAGGGATCCTTCTGATTGCCAATTCGTACGGTGCCCAAGATCGGCAACTCTCGGATCTGCATCCACAGATCAGTAGTCGCCGTCAGCGGACCTGCATCGCGCTCGTTGGGGATCGTTGAGGCATTGACGTTGAGCTGATTGACGAAGTCGTATTCGCAGGCCCAGTCGTAGACTTCGTACATTCGCCCTTCCATGCGGAACCGGGCGCGGCGCATATTCACCGTGTCGGCAAGCTGAGGATCCTCTCCAGCCCGGCCTGCCGGTTGGTTGGGGCCGGCTCCGGCCGAGAAGGCCACGGCATCCACCTGCGTGCGGCCGCCGATCTTCACGCGGAAGTCTTTGTGAGCTGATTCAGAATCGAAGGTATTTTTCCACTTCGACTTAAAGGCTGTATCGGTGCCGATTTCGTAAGGCTCCTCGGGTTTCTTCACTTCTTTCGATGTGTCAGCTGCGGCCTTGTCAGTCGGCTTGCCTTTTGGCTTGTCTATGGCGGAGGGGGCTGGCAGGGATTCGGTCTCGCCGTTGGCAGTTTTCTTTTCGAGTTGCCCAAGTCTGGCTTCCAATGCGGCCATCTGGCGACGCTCTTCGAGCAGGGCATCGGACACCTGATCGAACGAGTCAAGCCTTGCGGCCACACTGCGGAGTTCGAGCGGCGCGGAGTCGGTTGGCTCCCCGATCACCAGAAAATCCTCTGCGCAGAATCCGCTTTGGGCACTTCCAAGCAGGCTGGCCAGAAGCAGGATCCCTCGCAGAAGGACACGTGCAAGACTGGTCTGCACCGCAAAGTGCCGTCGATAATGCTCGGACTTGACCGCACAGGGTCCGCAGTCCAATTGATTGGATTTCACGGCAAAGATCTCATAAGCGATAGAGGTGCTCCAGACCACTTCATCGGAGCCTTTTCTCACCAAACTTGATTGTGAGGAAAATATCAAGAATTAATTTGGGCAACAGGAGGAGAATGGCGTGCCTGAGTCAAGTGCGTGGCGCCGTGGGCAGTGCGTTTAGCCTCGGCGCGGTCCCAGCGGGAGCCGGACGGTGACGGTTGTGCCCTGCCCAATCTGACTGGTGAGATCGATTCGGCCTCCATGCCGCTCTACGACTGAGCGGCAGATGGCGAGGCCCAACCCGCCGCCCCGGTGGGTCTTGCTACGATCGCGTGCCGCATCGGCTTGGAAGAAGCGATCAAATACCCGAGCTTGATACTGCTCTTGGATACCACAGCCGGTGTCGGTAACACTCAGCACGGCCTCCTGGCTTGCCGCATCGAGGGCTAGGGAGAGTGTCAGGCATCCGCCGGCAGGCGTAAAGCGAATGGCGTTGTCGAGCAGATTGCTCACTACTTGGCGAAGCTGCCGCTGTTCTGCGGGGAGGCAAAGGCTCTGGGGCGAGCGAATCAGAAGCTGAATCGCTCGGTCTTCTGCGACACCGGCAAACATGCTGGCCGTTTGGCGAAGGACGGCATCCAGATCAACTTCTTCTGCAAATGCGATGGGAGCATCCGATTCTCCTTCTGCCAGTAGCAACAAATCATTGGCCATTTTGGAAAGATGTTTTGTTTCCTCAAGCACGACGTCCAGCGTGGCGCGGTAGTCCTCGGAACTGCGTTCCTTCGCGGAAGCCACCTCCAGCGAGTTTTGGATGGCCGCCAGCGGGCCCCGCAGTTCGTGGGCCGCGTCGGTCACAAACTGCTGCTGGCGTTCGACGTAGCCAGCCACTTGGTCGAGGAGGCGGTTGATCGTCAACGACACTCTATCCAGCTCATCGTGTGTGCCCCGTACGTCTAGCCGATCGCCCAACCGCGTGGGCTTGAGGTGCTCGGCAGTCCGCAGGATTCCGGCGATGGGACTGGTGGCACGCAGCGCCAGCCAGTAGCCGGCCAGCGGTGTGAGGAGCGAGATTGCAAGCCCCACCGGAATGAGGATGCGAGTCAAGGAATCAACGTCCTCATCCAGAAACACCGTTGGCATCCCAATCCGCACATGAAACGACTCTTGTGCTGAATTGGTGATCCGCCGTCTGGCAAAGCGGTAGGGGCCAACCTGCACAAGATTTTCAATTTTCTCATGTGACACGGGCCAATCGGCCACTTCGCGAGGGCAGCCATCGCTCTTCCAGATCGTGGTGCCGTTGCCGTCGAGCAGTTGCGTAAACCAGCCCCGCTCTTCGTGCCCCACCGCCTTGCGGCGCAACTCGGCAATGACGGCATTGGTGTCGGGAGAAAAATCCTGCAGGGCAATCGCGATCTCTCCAACCTCGCCGCGGAGCACGGCATCGGCCTCGCGATAGAGCGCCGCTCGGCTCGCCACACGCACAGCCACGAGCGAAACGAGCGTGGCGAGAAGCACCACTGCGGTGTTCAGGAGCGTAAGCCGCACCCGCAATGTGGCCCATGGAATAGCTCTAACCAGTCGCGAGGGCATAGCCGCGGCCTCGAATTGTGCGGATGAAGGAGTCGTCGCGACCGCGGTCGATCTTGCCTCGCAGTCGATTAATGTGAACCTCGATCACGTTGGTTGGTCCGTCCCAGTCGAAACCCCAGACATGTTCGCAGAGCATCTTCCGCGTCACAACCTGCCCCGTAAATCGCATCAATAGTTCGAGCATGCTGAACTCGGTTGGCGTGAGATCGATCACCCTGCCAGCCAGCGACAGCCGCTTTGTGGACAGGCTCAACTGGAGATCGCCCACTTCGAGTTCCATCGTCGGCTTGAGCGTTGTGCGGCGGTGGATGGCCTCAATCCTTGCGAGCAACTCGTCGATGGCAAATGGCTTGACGAGATAGTCGTCGGCCCCAGCTTCAAAACCCTCGAGCTTGTGGGGCACGGTGCCCATCGCCGTCAGCACGATCACTGGCGTGCGCACGCCTGCGGCACGTGCCGCTCGCAATACTTCTAGGCCGCCAATCTTTGGCAGCATCAAATCGAGGACGACGATGTCGCTCGAGAGCAGTGTGTTGTCGCGGATCGCAGCCTCGCCATCGGCCACCCACGTACAGTCGTGCCCCGCCTCGCAGATGGCGGTGCGCACGGCCTTGGCAATCACTGGGTCATCTTCGACGATTGAAATATGCATAAGCGTTCTGCGTTTGCTATCACAGCGAACAGACCCTTACATTCTGGCAAGTTTGCAGTGTGATGGCTCGTGCCATGTTACTCTCCCACTGCGGTTCTCATCGAGTCAGGATACTCGATGGCTCGCGTTCGGCTGTCTTGCCCTCCTTTTTTCATCCACAGGGATCCAACGCATGCACGATATGAGTCGTCCACCTCAGCAGCCAGAGGGTGTTGCCGAGCAGTGTTGCCCGGAGGTACCGCGTGGAAATTTCAAAGGCTTTGTGCAGTCCATGAAGCCGGACATGACGGCTGGATTTCTTGTGTTTCTCATTGCGCTGCCACTGTGTCTTGGGATTTCCGTGGCATCGGGATTTCCTCCGATTGCAGGCGTGTTTACGGCGATTGTCGGCGCGGGGGTTGCCACATTTCTCAGTAATTCCGAACTCACGATTAAGGGGCCGGCCGCAGGCTTGATCGTGATCGTGCTGGGAGCCATGCAGGCTCTTGGCTATACCGCAGGGCAAATTCCAGCGGCCGACATGCACGCCTACAGGATGACTTTGGCTGTCGGGTGCGTTGCGGGGTTCGTCCAGATTGTGTTGGGTTTGGTGCGAGCGGGGGTGCTGGGGGACTTTTTCCCGACGGCGGTCGTGCACGGAATGCTTGCGGCTATCGGTGTGATCATTGTGCTCAAGCAACTGCCGGTTGCCTTGGGCGAAAAAGCCGCTGCGGAGCCGCTGAAAATCCTACTCGAACTGCCGCAGACCATTGCTCACATGAACCCCGACATTGCCCTGATTGGTGGGATCAGTCTGCTCATCCTTTTCGGACTGCCTGTGCTCAGGAGCCGTTTGGGCGTGGCGTGGCTGCGTCTGATTCCCGCGCAGATGATCGTGCTCGTCGTGGCCGTTGCCTTGGGGATGTGGCTGCAGCTGTCTCACGAGCACACCTATACTTTTGCCGGCCATTCATTTCCGCTGGGCCCTGCCTTTTTAGTGAATGTGCCCCGCACGCTGTTTGCGGCCATCACAACTCCCGACTTCTCTGTGTTTGCCGATCCGTCCACGCGATTGATTGGTCTCAAGTGGGTGGTCATGTTTGCGCTGGTGGGCAATCTGGAGTCGCTCCTTAGTGCCAAGGCGATCGACATGGTCGATCCATGGAAGCGAAAAACAAAACTCAACCGCGATCTCGTAGCCATTGGCGTTGCCAATGTTGCCGCCGCGGCAGTGGGCGGATTGCCGATGATTTCAGAAATCGTCAGGAGTAAGGCCAATATCGACAATGGTGCTCAGACGCGATGGGCCAATTTGTGGCACGGCATTTTCCTGTTGGGGTTTATCGCGCTCGTGCCAGGCTTGATCTGCCAAGTGCCGCTGGCTGCGTTGGCTGCCATGCTGGTCTACACGGGCTGCCGGCTGGCCTCGCCGAATGAATTCATCAATGTGTACAAGATAGGCCGTGAGCAGTTGTTGATTTTTGTAAGCACAATCGTTGGCGTTCTCTCGACGGATCTCTTGGTGGGAGTGTTCATCGGCATGGCCGTGAAGTTGAGCGTGCATGTTTTCAACGGCCTGCCGATAGGGTCGATGTTCAAACCCTTCCTAGAAGTGAGTGTGCTGGGGGAAAACTCGATTCAGATCGACGCACGAGGATCAGCTGTCTTCACGAACTGGATCCCCTTTCGGCGGCAGATCGCTCTGCTGGGCCTCGAGCAACGCAACAGCATTGTGGTGAATCTCGAGGGCACACGCCTGGTCGACCATAGCGTCATGGAAGGGCTCCATCAGTTGCAGGCCGATTTTGAGCAGGCAGGCCTGAAGCTCGAAGTGATCGGGCTGGGGAAACATCAACCGCTCTCGCAACATCCGTTTGCAACCCGGAAACGACGGGCTCAAAAAACGCTCTCTGAGTGATCTCTGGCACTGCCGCTGTTCACTCCCACTCAATCGTGGCTGGGGGCTTCGAGGAGATGTCGTAGACCACGCGGTTGACTCCTCGCACCTCGTTGATCACACGACTGGAAATTCTGGCAAGCACTTCATAGGGAAGGTGGCTCCAGTCGGCGGTCATGAAATCTTCGGTTTCGACCGAACGGACGGCCAGCACATCGTCGTAGGTTCGGGCATCCCCCATCACACCCACGCTCTGCACCGGCAGCAGTACGGCAAACGCCTGTGATACTGTGCGCATCAGGCCCGCTCGCTCGATTTCTTCGAGCACGATCGCATCGGCGTCACGGAGCGTGCTGAGCCGCGGTCTTGTGACTTCGCCCAAGCAGCGAACGGCTAGGCCGGGCCCTGGGAACGGATGTCTCCAAACGATCCGCTCCGGCAGTCCCAACTGGATGCCTAAGCGACGAACCTCGTCTTTAAACAGATCTCGTAGCGGCTCGATCAATTCAAACTGCAGGTCCTCTGGGAGGCCGCCGACGTTGTGATGGAGCTTAATCGTGGCCGCTGGGCCATCGATCGCCGCACCACTTTCGATCACGTCTGGATAGAGCGTGCCCTGCGCCAAAAACTTTGCGCCTTTGATCTTGGCGGCTTCATCGGCAAAGCAGTCTACAAAAGCCTTTCCGATTCGCCGCCGTTTTTCTTGTGGCTCGGTGACTCCCGCGAGCACGGTCAGAAATTTGTCCTCGGCCGCCACAACGTGCAGGTCGGTTTTGAAATGCGTTTGAAACTCATCGATCACAGCGGCCGCCTCATTTTTTCGAAGCAGGCCGTTGTCGACGAGGATGCAGGAGAGTTGATCGCCGATGGCCCGGCTCAAGAGCGCCGCAACCACGGCTGAATCGACGCCACCCGAGAGCCCGCAGATCACCCGATGGTTGCCCACCCGCTCCCGTACTTGCTGGATCACGCTGGTGGCAAAATCTTCGAGCCGCCACGAGCCGGAACAGCCGCAGGCGACTCGCACAAAATTAGACAGGATCGTGCCACCGGCCGGCGTGTGCGTTACCTCGGGATGAAATTGCAGGCCATACACAGGGAGGGATTTGTGTCGCACCGCAGCCAGCGGACAGGTGGGAGTTTTGGCCAGTGCGATAAAGTCGTCTGACACTTGATCAACCTGGTCGCCATGGCTCATCCAGACTTCGGTATGCTGTGGGATGCCTGTAAAAATCGTTTCGGCAGAGAGCACCTCGCAACTGGCGCGGCCGTATTCGCGAGCATGTGCCTGGCCAACGTGGCCCCCCAGAGCATCGCAGGCCAACTGCATGCCGTAGCAGATGCCGAGAATCGGGATTCCCAACTGAAAGAGCGCTGGATCGCAGCGAGGGGCACCCGCGTCATACACGCTGGATGGACCGCCCGAGAGAATGATTCCACGGGGAGCCATTTCGCGAACTCGTTCGGCAGTAATGTCATGACGCACGATTTCGCAGTAGACATGCTGTTCCCGCACGCGTCGGGCGATCAGTTGCGCGTATTGCGAGCCAAAGTCGAGCACGATGACCCGTTCGGCCTGCTGGGCGTTGCCGAGAGCAGCGACCGTTGGGGAGGCGGGTTTGCCGCGCGGAGCGGGTTGGGTGGCTGATGGAGTAGCGGGGGGCATAGAAGGCTTGAAGGTCATCGCAAGAGGCCAGCGGGGGTACGGGAAAAGCCCCGCAGTATAGAAACCTTTGGGCCGAAGGTTCTATAGTGCCCTAGGATTCCCACGGTTTTACGCCCCTCTTCCCCGGAGCAGGATGCCCATGCTGACGCTTCTCACCAACGACGACGGCATCTATGCCCCAGGCTTAGCGGCGATGGAGCGAGGTCTTCAGCGGATGAGCACGGTAAGCGTGGTGGCTCCTGCCACTGAACAGAGCGGCGTTGGCCATGCCATTACGTTTCTCACACCGGTGACGGCGAAGGAGATTTTTGAGGGTGACCGTCGCCGTGGATGGGCTGTGGATGGCAGTCCGGCCGATGCAGTCAAGCTGGGCATCGCACAATTTTGTCCACAGCGACCCGATCTTGTGGTCAGCGGCATAAACGGCGGTCTGAACGCTGGCATCAATGTGCTCTACTCGGGCACTGTTGCCGCCGCGATTGAAGGGGCATTTTTTGGCATCACAAGCATTGCCGTCTCGCTGGAGTATGACGAGCACGCCGACTTTGATCGGGCAGCCTCGATCGCGATGGATGTGATTGCTGAGATTCTCTCCCGCAATCCCCCGGCAGGCAGCCTCTACAACATCAACATCCCCACGCGAGCCATCCACGGCCAGCCAGAGTTACGAGTGGTACAGATGAGCACAGCCCGGTACGGTGAAGCGTTTGAGCAACGCGTTGATCCCCGTGGGCGAACGTACTACTGGGCCACAAACGAACCGCCGCCCCCACCTTCACCTTACGATTCAGACGTGACGGCATTGGCTGCGGGGAACGTGACGCTCACCCAACTGGACTACGATCTCACGCATCGAGGCACGCTCCATGCCCTCGCCGAGGGGCCATGGAAGATGAGTCCGCGCCTCCGGATTCAAGGCGAGTGATGGGGGCGTTGATCAACACATCATGGCGTCATGTGCCAGAAAACTTTTGAACCACCAAAATAGCTAGGCCGATGGCCACGAGTACACCGACTCCCGCCAAGAGCCAAAAGATAATTGGCAGGCCAGCAATCTGGATTTCATTCCACTGTTTTTTTTGCGGTTCGCTACGGGTGACGGCAGCGGGCTTGGCGGCAGCGGGCTTTTTACCACCCGTCACGATTGTTTGATTGACGGCTTGGCTGCTTTTTCCGGAGAGCGTGAGGTCCAAGCTAGGCATGTTTTGTGTTGTGCCCGCGATGCCTGAACTGTCGAGGCCACTTCGAACACCACTGCTGAATACACTACTGGAGCCGCTGCCGGGGCCGCTGCGGAGCACCACCCCGGGAGGAAGTCGCTTGGTGGCGCTGGTGCCAGGAGCTTTGGTGTCGCCCGGATTGCGTCGCAGCGATGTTCGTCGCGGCGGCTCAAGCCGCTCGTGTGACTTTATGCCAACCGTGAATCCCAGCCATGCGGCAAGCGCATTGGCCACCTCCTGTGCCGTCTGAGGCCGGGCATCGGGATGTTTTTCCAGCATCCGGAAATAGAGTTCAACGATTGGCATGGGCAGGTCGGGTCGCTTGTCCAGTGGATTTGGGGGCGGCTCCTGCATGTGAGCTCGGATACGCTCAGCCAGCGAGCCCTTCGCAAATGGCGCAGTGCCAATGAGGAGGTAATACAGCGTGCACCCCAACGAATAGATGTCGGATCGGCTGTCGGCCTTGTGGCTATCTTTAGCTTGCTCCGGGGGGAGATAATCTGCTGTACCGAGCACTTTCTCGTCGTGCTCTCGCGTGAGCGAGGCGGCTTCGTCCTCGTCTTCGGCACTCGCCAGAGCCAGACCAAGATCCAAGATCTTCACGGTGCCGCGTTTGTCCAAGATTAGGTTGGCTGGCTTGATATCACGGTGAATAAGCCCCTCTTCGTGTGCGGAGTGCAGGCCCAGCGCCGCCTGACGGATGAAGTCAGCGGCCTCTCGCACGTCCATGTCCAGCGGCCCGTCCTGCTGCTTGACCTTATTGTATAAGTCAATTCCATCAACGTACTCCATCACAATAAAATGGATGTTGGCAGCCGCACCGATGTCGAAGGCGCGGGCAATGTTGGGGTGGTTGAGTTTGGCGGAGGCCATCGCTTCGCGTTCAAATCGTTTCAGATACGACGTTTCAGTGACCCGCTTCACCGGCAACACCTTGATAGCCACTTTTTGGTGCAGCACGGCATGTTCGCCCAGATAGACGCTGCCCATGCCACCGGCGGCAAGCAATTTTAAGAGCTTATATTTCCCTTTGAATTCTTCGGTGTCGGGGTGCTTTTCTTCTAGAAAGCCAAGGAAAAATCCTTTGTGCCTTCCCTTTCGCAGTTGGTCCATCTGCCAACCCGTCACGAGTTGGGCATTCAGAAGAGCATCTACACATGCCTCGGGCAAGGGGCCAGCGATGCCTTCCCAAGGCTTCATTGCAGCCTCGAGTTGCTTTTCGTCAATGAGTTTGCTGGCGCGCACGATGCGCAAAAAATCTTCAATCGTCTTGGGGCTTTTATCTTCTGCCATCGGATACAACTCAGTTGGAACGCACAGCTCCCCGACCCGTCTGGTACGGATCACCTCACCAATAGTATGGCCTGCATCTTGAAAAAGGGAAAATGAAAGTTTTGCTGTATACCCGCCGGGGCTGCCATCTGTGCGAACGGGTTGAGGAAATGCTGGCATTTCACGCGCCGGCCGCGGTCACGATGGATATTGGCACATCCCCTGATCTGGAGCACCTTTTTGGCACGCGGGTGCCGGTGTTGGAAGTGAACGGTCGGATCGTAGCCGAGGGACAGATTGACGAACAGGAATTGCTACGGCACTTGGGTCGACCAGGTACCGACCCCTGACGCAGACCAACGCGACCTGATCTGTCCTGACGCAACCAAGAGTGCGTTGGGCCCCTCCCCAGAAGCGATCAAATTGCCAGCGATCAGAGCCCCAGATTGATCCCACGGCGATCCAACGCATCGGCTAAGCCAACGGCCGACACAAAGACCTCCGCATCCCATCCCGCTGCGCGGGCTGCGTGGACATTGGCCGGAATGTCGTCGCAAAAGAAAATCTGGTCAGGTCGCACGGTGGCGCGTTCGGTGGCCAGTTCATAGATCCCTCGCTCTGGCTTGAGCTGCGCAACCGTATGACTGAGCACCGTCTGCACGAAGTTACCGGGCAGCACGGAATAGTGCTTGGCAAGCAAGTGCTCCCAGTGGATTGCGCAGGTATTGGAGAGTATGCCCGTTGGACAGCCGGTTCGCTCCAACCCGGCAATCACAGGCAGCATGCCGATGTTCAGCGAGAACATGTCGCTGGCTGCGTGAGCAAGGGCTTCGGAATCGGTGGTAGTGTGCGTGCGGCTGGAAAACTGGCTATGGAATTCAGGCCAGTCAATGTGCCCCCGTTCCAGCGACTCCTGCAGGCCACCGGCCGTAACGGCAGCGTGGACCGCGACGGAGTTGATGCCGGCCAGATCAGCCATCTGCTGCCACGCTTTGGCGTGATCGAACAAAACGATCACATTGCCCAGGTCGAGATAGATAAATTGAGGACGCATAGAGAGGGGCGGCTTTCAATGAGATGACGGGGACACTATTCTCTCCACATCACCCTAGGAATTGAAGCCATGCCCATTCTGAACCGTTACAGCTCCCGAATCACCCAGCCAAGAGCCCAAGGGGCCTCGCAGGCAATGCTCTTGGGCACTGGCCTCGAGCCAGCCGACCTCGACAAGCCGCAGGTCGGAATTGCAAGCATGTGGTACGACGGCAACACCTGCAACATGCACCTCGACAAGCTTGCAACCAAAGTCCGTGAGGGTGCGGTGGCTGCAGGCATGGTGGGGATGCGGTTCAATACGATCGGTGTCAGCGATGGCATCTCGATGGGCACCGATGGCATGAGCTACTCGCTCCCATCCAGAGACCTGATCGCTGACTCGATTGAAACGGTCATGCACGCGCAGTGGTACGACGGCCTTGTGGCGATTCCAGGCTGCGACAAAAATATGCCCGGCTGCTTGATCGCAATGGGCCGCCTGAATCGTCCGTCGATCATGGTCTACGGTGGCACGATCCGGGCTGGACACCTCGCAGATGGCACCTCGCTGGATATTGTTTCTGCATTTCAGTGCTATGGAGAATATGTTGCCGGCAGAATCGATGACGCCCGTCGCAGCGATATCGTGCGGCATTCCTGTCCTGGGGCGGGTGCGTGCGGTGGCATGTATACAGCCAACACGATGGCGACCGCGATCGAGGCTATGGGTATGACGTTGCCTGATAGCGCCTCAATTCCAGCTGAACACCCGGCCAAGTTGGAGGAATGCATGAGGGCCGCCGTTGCGGTGCGGAATCTGCTTCAGTTGGATCTCAAGCCTCGCGACATCATGACCAGACGCGCCTTTGAAAATGGAATGGTTGTCATCATGGCGCTGGGCGGATCCACCAACGCAGTGTTGCATCTCATCGCGATGGCGCGGAGCGTGGATGTGCCGCTGAGCCCTGCCGATTTTCAGGCGGTGTCGCGGCGAGTGCCCTACCTTGCCGACCTGAAGCCCAGCGGCAAGTTTGTGCAGGAGGATCTGCACTCGATCGGCGGCACCAGCGGCCTCATGAAATATCTTCTCGACAAAGGCCTGCTCGACGGCGACTGCATGACGGTCACAGGCAAATCACTGGCCGAAAATCTAGCAATGAGTAAGGGGCTTTCGCCGGGACAGAAAATCATTCAGCCCGTGGAAAGCCCGCTGAAGCCGACGGGCCACATTACAATCTTGCACGGCAATCTGGCTCCTGGAAGTGCTGTGGCCAAGATCACGGGCAAAGAGGGCTCGCGGTTTTGTGGGCCGGCTCGCGTATTTGACAGCGAGGAGGCGATGCTTGCAGCCTTGGAACAGGGAGCCATCCGCCGTGGTGACGTGGTCATTATCCGATACGAAGGCCCCAAGGGCGGACCCGGCATGCCGGAGATGCTGACGCCCACATCGGCGCTTGTGGGTGCTGGTTTGGGCGCGGATGTGGCCCTGATCACAGACGGCAGATTTTCCGGTGGTTCGCATGGATTCATCGTGGGCCATGTGGTTCCGGAGGCGCAGGAAGGCGGCCCGATTGCGCTGGTGATGGATGGCGACCGGATTGTGATTGATGCCGACACCGCAACGATCGACGCCGAGGTGTCTGACGAAGAATTCGTCCGTCGCCGACAGGAGTGGAATGCTCCGCCGCTGAAAGCCACGCGTGGCGTACTGGCGAAGTACATCCGTTTTGTGGCCCCGGCCTCAGCCGGCTGTGTTACGGACGAAGGCGAGTAGCAACTGGACCGCTACCGAGGCATCGGCAGCGATTCAATAGGCACAGGCGGTCCGGGCTGGATGACCGCGCCGGGAGGAAGTTGTTCTGGTGAAAGTGGAACGCCGAAGACAGGTCCACTTGAAACGGCGCCGCCACCGGCAGATGCCGCCCCAGTCATCGGTCCGGTGGTACCGTCGGGCGGCTGGTAGTAAGGCTCGGCTTGCGGGAGAGGCGCGATCCCGAGTTGAGAGAGCAACTTCTGAAGCATTTTTTGTTCCAGCAGCGGATCGCGGCCCAGCGGGATCCAGCCAATGTTTTGCATGGGATTGGCAACTGGCCGCGGCTGATCGCCAACCTGTTGTCCCAACGTGGGCAGAGGTGTGCCGTATCGATAGAGTGAATCGTCGTTGCGAAACGAGGCTCCGCCCGCCGTGGCTCGCATCGGCCGGACCATATTTTCTAACTCCTTGAGCACCACCACCTCAATGCGCCAGCCGGCCGGATCGGGTACGAGGCGCATCGTTCCAGTTCGTCGAATTGACTGCAGCGTGCTTTCTAGGCGTTCGTGAAAACCGACTGAATCACCCCGCCAAGGTTCGAGGAGAGTGGCCCCCGTTTGCGGATACGTGTCAACTCGACCTTCGGTAGGAATCCCGTTAGAAAATACCACCCGCTGCTCGGCCTGAACCTTGAAGTAGTCGTCTATAACATCAACCATTTGTTTCCACACAAGCTCCGAATCCAGCGGTGGAATGACGACAGAGTTCTTGGGTGCGCTCGGTGGGCTTGGCATGATCGGCCCGCCCGGCCCGATGACCACATCTTGGGGCAGAGGCGAAAATGGATCGAACTGCTGGGTGGACGCTGGCGGGGCTTGGGCATGGGTAGCTCGTCCCACAATGAGTGCGTCGATCAGCACCCAGAGGAACCCCAGGAGGAGAGCAACGCACGAGGCGCGGAGAGAAGCTCGGAAAATGACGCAAATCATGCGGAGCATCTGGATCGTAGAGGCGTTCACGGCAGTCATGGCGGTCATGGCCTAAAAAGTTTCAGGTTTCTGCGGTCAGCCGTTCTCGGCCCCGGATCGTCGTGGATCGGCTGGCCGGGCTCAAGGCCAGTTCAGAGCCTTTATTCGTGTGCCATGTACCCCCATCCAGCGGTTCTGGTGGTGGGTAGACACAATGAATCACGACGGTTGCAGCAATCTTTTTTGCAGGCAGAACCGGAACGGGTCACATGACTTTGAGGCACATGCCGAACGAAATTATTGGATTGCGAGATTTCAATCGTTCGGGCATTCGGACAAAGTTTCTTTTGCCCGCGACCACTCGCCGACAAAACACTTGAACTGTTCGCCGTCGATGATCCAACGAGTGTGAAGAGCCAACGAACTATAGCCGCGTCGGATTCGCACGTTCAAGCTACGCAACGATCAGCAGTTCGTCGGAGTCCGAAGCACTCCACTAGCAGGCACCGAAACGGTTAGTCATTTCGTCGAAGCGGCGGGCGAAGCGAGTGTGCGAGGTATGCAGGTGTTCGCCCTGTGAGATAAATCGCATCTGATTACAGTGGTCGATACCTTGATCCATCAGGATTTTTTCAAATGGGCCACGTGATGGGGCGTACACAATCAGAAGTTTGTGTTCGTCGAGTTGCACTTCTAGGGAAAGCTCTGGATGCATGATGGCGATGCCCGTGCAGCCATCATCCGTCAGCAGATCCTCGAAATCCCACAGGACGCTTTCGAGCACCAGTCGCTCAATTCCATCCCGGGTGAAGCTGTTGGGCTCCGTGCCATCACGCTCATGCGATGTCTCGAGTACGATATCGCAGGTCTCGCCGAGGGGCTCGAGCAGGCAGAGAAATGTTTCAAAAAGCTTCTCGCTTGAGACCGACGCAATGAGTGCGGGCAGACGAGAGCCAGTGCGAGGGTCGACGTACGTGTCGAGGCGGTATCCTGCCTGTGGGACAACGTCGAGCTGCCAACTGGGGCGAATCGCTTCAGTCAGCGTAAACCGGCCGTAGCGGCGGCGGGCGAGGTGCGTCTCGAGGCTGGCGCGATCGGGACGGGCGATCGCTCCCTCAGGAGTAGCCGAACGGCGGGGGCTCTGGAATACGTCAAGATAGTCGTCGAGGAATCGCATGATGGATTTGGGTTGGAGAGGAGGAGAATGGCGAGGCGACACGGCCAGCGACGCAGGTTGCTGGTTCCCTTAAACCTAGGACATGGTTTTGCGCCGTGCGTCGCACGGCGGGCAGGGTTTACGAAATATCCGCTCGCGAAGGGCGGCCGTTGCTCTTTGGGGCCTCTGGACGGCATACTTTGCCGTTTTCCTTCGACTATGGGAGCGCGTCATGGACGGGAAAATCGTCTCAACCGGGATCACCTTCGATGATGTCCTGCTGGTCCCTAGGTATTCGAGCGTTGTGCCGGCGGAAGTGGATGTCAGCACTTCCCTGACCCGCGGCATCCGACTGAATATTCCGCTGGTCAGTTCGCCGATGGATACGGTGACCGAAAGCGAGATGGCCATCGCCTTGGCACAGGAAGGCGGGCTGGGTGTCATCCATAAAAATCTGTCCATCGAGCGGCAGGCCGAAGAGGTCGACAAGGTCAAGCGAAGCGCCAACGGCATCATCATGGATCCCGTCACTCTGCCCCCCACGGCCACTGTGGCCCGGGCGAGGGAGGTTATGGATCAGTACAACATCTCGGGAGTGCCGATTACGGGCGATGGCCGCCGGTTGGTGGGCATCATCACTCGCCGCGATCTTCGGTTTCTAGAGAGCGGCGAGACTCCGATCACCGACATCATGACTTCCGCCGGGCTCGTAACGGCGACGGGCAATGTCACGCTCGACGAGGCCGAGAAGATCCTGATGGCCAACAAGGTGGAGAAGCTCCTATTAGTTGACCCAGCCGGTCTCCTGACCGGCCTGATCACGATCAAAGACATCGACATGATGAAGCGGTTTCCAGATGCTTGCAAAGATAAGCAGGGTAGACTGCGGGTTGGTGCGGCGGTTGGGGTGTTCGACTACGAGCGAGCGGAAAACCTCATTGCAAAGGGAGTTGACGTTCTCGTCGTGGATTCGGCGCACGGCCATTCCTCGAACGTAATCGAAACAGTTTCGGCAATTAAGAAACGCTGGGGGATTGAGGTTATTGCGGGAAACGTGGCAACTCGGGAGGGCTGTCGGGATCTTATCAAGGCTGGAGTAGATGGAGTCAAAGTTGGGATAGGTCCCGGGTCGATCTGTACTACGCGGGTCATCTCTGGAGTTGGCGTTCCCCAGATCACGGCGGTTTGGGAAGCAGCGAAGGAGGCGGCCGGTGCCGGTGTGCCGGTGATTGCAGACGGAGGTATTCGCTACTCGGGAGACATCACAAAAGCGATTGCGGCCGGAGCCCATGCCTGCATGGTGGGCGGACTTCTGGCCGGTGTTGCGGAAAGCCCAGGACAGACCGTGCTCTACCAAGGGCGCACGTTCAAGGCGTACCGTGGCATGGGATCGCTCGGAGCGATGGTTCAAGGATCCAGCGAACGCTATCGGCAACGAACAACGGGACGCGGCGGAGACAAGTTGGTGCCGGAGGGAGTTGAAGGGCGAGTGCCCTTCAAAGGCCCTTTGAGTGTGTTTGTGTATCAGCTCGTTGGCGGTCTGCGGGCCGGCATGGGCTATTGCGGCACGCGGACAATCGATGAGCTCAGGCGAGATGCCCAATTTATCCAAGTTTCTTCGGCCGCCGTGCGAGAAAGCCATCCCCATGACATCGTTATCACGCAAGAAGCTCCGAACTACAGTGCGGAGCACAAGCAGGCCGACTGACATCGCTGCGACCAGGGTCGCTGTGGCGGTGGCCCTCGCCATGCTGACTGTGTTTCCTGCCTCTGCCGACCAGTGGAGGAGCCTCGACCGGCACCCCATTGCAGCGGAGCAGGCCCAGCCAGCTTTCGAACACGTGCAGGATGGCCGTAAGGAGGGCGACGCGATCGACTTGGTATCGGTCGATACAGGTGCCGAAGGCGACGCAACCGAGGCAGATGATGACAAGAGTGACAGCAGTGCCTGCGGCGCCGCGTCCAAGGATTGTCGGGAGGCCCTGCAGTTTTTGCGGGACGACCGATTGGCAAATATTGGCTTGGATATTCGGGTGAGCGGCCGGGCCGGCAACGATTATCCCTGCGAATGCCGTCTCGAAGGGGAAACTTTTGAACCTCGACGGTTCGCCGCGACGATGTTTACGTGGAAAGCCGCCGGCTACTGTCACAAGCCGCTGTACTTTGAAGATTGGAATCTGGAACGCTACGGTCACTCGCGCGGATGGCTGGCCGATCCGTTTGTGTCGGCAGCGCATTTTTTTGTGACGCTGCCCGTCCTTCCCTACAAGATGGGCGTCGAACTGCCGTGGGAGTGCGTTTATCCGCTTGGTTATTACCGCCCAGGCAACTGTGCACCGTGGACGTGTCCAGCCGTACCAATCAGCGTGCGAGGCATGGCGATCGAAGCGGCCACCGTCACGGGCATCGTCTTCCTACTGCCGTGAGCGTTGTGGCCGTCACTGTTTCCGGATGGTTGCAATGTAGGCGTAGCGTTTGGCCACCGAATCAAACGTCACGTCACCGCGGCCTGAGCGGCCCAACTCTACGAGCGCCTCGTGCACTTCTGGCCGGTAGTGAACGTGAAAGAGGCTGAGCCATCGCTTGAGGCCAGCCGCAAAGAAGGCCGGCAGTCCCCGCTGGTCCCAGAAATCCACAATCAACAGCGTGCCACCTGGCCGCAGGTTTGCCATGGCCGCGTCGATTGCGCCAGGCCACGTTGGAATCATGGACAGGCAATACGAGAAGAAAATCGTATCAAACGGCTCGTTCCGCCCAAACATCCGCTGGGAGTCAAGCTGCTCGGCCAATCCCTGCCGCAGCACGATCTGACCACTACCCCGTCGCTTGATCTCTGCCAGGGCACTGTTTTGAGCAGCAGTCTCCAGCATCTCGTGCGATGCGTCGAGGCCGTAGAGCAGGCCGTGGTCGCGGCGGCCTGCCAGCTTGATGAGGTTGCGAGCGGTGCCACAGCCCACTTCCAGAGTGGCCGTTGTGGGCGATGTGACCACCTTGTCGAGAAGGCGGTCGCGGCCGAGCAGGTAGTAGCGGCGAGTGAGGTCGTAGATGTGCCGCGTGAGACGGTACATCCGATCCATGGCAACTGCTTGGTCGGCGGGCCCGCTGCCCCTGTTGTTGGAGGACGACGTGTGCTGTGCCGGGGAATTCGGGGCCGATGGAGATGAATCGTTCATAGAGGGCCCGGCTGTGCGGGAATTTTTTGATAGAGATGAAACATGCCGTAGATTGCCGAACGATCTCGCTGGTGCAGTTCCAGCGACCGCTCTAGGTTGTAATAGAAGTGGCTGTGCATTTTCGGGGAGAGCGATGCTTCTACGGGCGATTGCTCGCCTGCGGTACGAAAAATCACTCGCGTGCCTGGGCCGCCGACCCTAGCGATGTGCCCCCACAGTTCCTTAATGACGTGCGGCGGCATCCAGTCTTGGCTATCGAGCAGAATAAAACCGTTGAGGCTGCCGGGTTGCTCCGTATGCAGGTGGTCGGCCAGCGAGGCCACATGCGTCTCCACCCGGTCTACGCACGACCGGATCGTTTCGTAGTGTTCCGGCTTGAGATAGTCGGGGATGGCCTTGCGTTCGGCGTGGTCGTAGCGACGGCCAAAGGCCTGCCACGCAAAGTAATTTTCCTCCAGCGGAAAGCCACAGGCAAGCCTGCGCACCCGTTGCTTGTACATGTCAAACAACTTGCTGCCGCTGTTGCCCGATTCCTTGAGCATCGCCGCATGCTGGCTTGGAGGGATACCGAGGCTGTAAACGGCCACAGGCTGGCGGCCCAGCCATCGAACGAGCTTGTTTTCGAAGAGCGGCCCGAACGTGTCGTCAAAGATGCGCTCCTGCTCGGCGATCGTCTTGGCTGCCACAAGACGTGCGGGGTCGCGGCCGGTGGCCCTTGCGATGCCATGCACAATCCGAAGAAACTGTCCAAGTTTTGCCTGGTTGTAAAGGCCTCGCTTGAAGTAGCTGATTCGCTTTGGACCAATTGCCTGTCCGGGCCAGTCGCTTGTCTCCCAGTATTTTTTTGTCTGCGGATCGAGGTGATCGCGGATGAAGCGGCGGTAGTTGGGCACGTTGTCCTTGTGCTGGCCAAACCCAAAGAAATTGTAGAACGAATCGTAGTCGGGCAGATACTTAATGGCTGCCAACTTCAGTCGCGTGAGGCACATGTGGTTGGCGTTGAGATCCACCGCCACGATTCGCTTGGGTCGATGCACCAGATAGTTAAGCACATTGCATCCGCCGCTGGAGATCGTCAGCAGGCTCGATTCGGGTCCCATCTGGATCGCATCGGCGTCCACTCGCGGATCTTCCCAGATTTGGTTGTAAACAAAACCTTGAAACCAGAGCGTGAACATCCGTTCGAGCAAGCCTCGCTTGCTGACCAGCCTGTGATGGTGAACGGCTTTTTTAAGGTGGGTTTTTGTGGTCGGTTGCACTGCAAGGGTAGGCATGGCTGTGCCGGTGGAAAAGTGTCAGTGAGCAGGAACGTGTGAGCGAAACGAGAAGGCGTTGCTGTGTGACCGAAGTCGTAGAGCATAGCCCAGCCAGCGGCCGTCTGTTGAGGGCAGTTGCCAAATCTGGGGCCGGAGTGTGGCTGGCCCTGTGAATTCAGCCCGCGGGGGGAGGGCTCGCGGGCGCCGGGGCACGGCGGTCGATTTCGGCCATCAGCGTGGTCACCGCTTTGACCAACGCTTGCCCCAACTGCACTACCGCGGCCTCCGAGGCCTCTCGTTCGGCAGTGACCTCTCGCACACGGGCCGCGAAGGCGTCGGCCGTTTTGAGGGCTGCTTGTGCGTCTTTCTGCCAGTCCTTGAGATCATCTTCGATGGCTTTGTTGTCGTCGTTGCCAGGTTGAATCTGGCCACTCCTGAGGTCCTCAAGGGCACCCTTGAACTGCTTGGTCATCGCCTCGGCGGCCCCAATGTCGCTGGTGAGCATCCGTCGGATAAAAGCCATGCCATTGACATCAAACGGGAGTTTTTTTCCGTTGGTTTCAAAGACACTGCTGCCTCGCATGGCCATATCGCCGTCTGTCAGCGGCCGGCGCGACACAACCGAAGTAATTGAAACAACACCAGCCGTTTCAAGATCCTTGGCCGTTTCAAGATCGAACGTGGCAGTGTCTTCAGGCTCAAACTGCCGTGGCTCGGCAGCGTTGCCTTCCGCAGGAGGAAAAACGTGCGGCTGCGTGAATGTGACGGTGGCCCAGTAGAGTCCCGGTGCAATCTCTTTGTTTTGAAGCGCTGAAACCAAGTTGCCTACTTCTTCGTCGGCCACAGGCTCTTCGTGCGAGGTGACTTCCC